>Ga0153915_10000828_pt1 | contig 28500 bp, 30 predicted proteins | sample Opewatmetagenome_2_FD_107003 | JGI IMG/M metagenome (GOLD analysis project Ga0153915, IMG submission 107003) | Freshwater wetland microbial communities from Ohio, USA - Open water 3 Core 3 Depth 3 metaG | ecosystem: Environmental > Aquatic > Freshwater > Wetlands | place: USA: Ohio, Lake Erie...
CTGCAGCCGCATGTGCTGCGTCGTCGTCGTCCACGGCTTCGCGTAGGCTTTCGGATCGTCGATCGTCGCCACGACTTCAAGATCGCCGGCCGTCGGCCGGCGGAAGCGCTCAACGACGTGCAGTGCGTCGCTCGCTGGACGCCCTTTCTGTGTGTCCAGCCACGTCTTGTCGTTGAATCCTTTCGTGTCGACGACGAGCGTGTCGCCGTCCCAGCGTCCGGTCGAATAGCCAAGCCACGTCGGGTTGATGTCGTCGGCGAGCTGCCGGCCGTCCATGAACACCTGACGGAACAGGTTCAGCTGCTCGTAGAGAATCACGACGAGCGCCGGCGTCTGGATGATCTTGAAGGGAAACAGGCCGTTGGTGTTGACCCTGGGCACGCCGTGCGGGAGGCAGCGCGCCAGCGGATCGTCGCCGTGGAGGTTTGCCTCGCGCTGCTGCTGCAGCGCTCGCGCCCACGGCAGCGCGACGACGTCGTCAGGCTTGAGTCCCGCGGCGAGATCGAAGAAGTACGTCTGGCCGTCGGCCTGCCAGACGCCGGAAAGATCCGGCTTGCCGTCCGCCGTGCGCGGAGGCGGCGCGGACAGGTTCGGCGCGGGCGGATAGTTTTTCCACTGAGCGGCCGCAGGCGCCGTCATGACAAGCGCCGCCGCCAGCGCGAGCGCAGGAGCTTTCATCACCGCCCTGCTAGTTCAGCGCGAAGACAAAGAGGTAGCTCGAGTTCTGCAGCTTGTCCCAGTTGACCGGATGCAGATGCCGGCCGCCCGCCTGCACGGCGAGGTATTCCTTCGGCCCGATCGAGTACACGACCGGCGCGCCCTTGAGCGGCGTGCCGACGTTGAAGCGCCACAGCTCTTCGAGCGTCTCGTCGTTGTAGGCGACGATCCAGCCATCCTGCAGTGCGGTGAACACAATGCCGCCGGCCGTGTCCGTCGCGCCCGAACGAATCTCGATGTCCGTCACGGCCTTGCCCAGCACTTTGTGGTTGATCGCGTCGAAGGCGGTCAGCGCGCCGTAGTAGAGGTCGCTCGTGTACTTGCGCGTCTGGCTCGCCTTGTTGTCCACGCCGCCGTCCTTCGAGAGCACGCCGACCGCCGCACCGTTCTGCGAGAAGCAGCCTTCCGTGCCGACGCCGTACGCGATGCCCTTCACCGGGTTGTACGCGAGCGGCTGATGGGCGACGCCGCCGTGCCACGTCGGGCACGTGCGCTTCATGCCGTCACCGCGAAGCGCGCGCGCTTCTTCGTTGTACTTCTGGACGTCGAACGCCGGGCTGTACTCGACCGGCTTGCCGGTCGTGGGATTGATGCCCTTCGTCCAGTTCAGATCGTTGACGTACTTCTCGGCCTTGATGAACTTTCCATTCGTGCGATCGAGTGAATAGTAGAAGCCGTTGCGCGCGAAGTGACCGACGACCTTGCGCGTCTGGCCGTTGATCTTCGCGTCGTAGAGCATGTGGATGCCGATCTCGTCGAAGTCCCACGAGTCGTTCGGCGTGTACTGGAAATACCAGGCGAGCTTCCCTGTCTCCACATCGAGCGCGATGACGGAGTTCGTGTAGAGATTGTCGCCCGGACGGAACTGCGGGTCGTAAATCGGAAACGGGTTGCCCGTGCCGACGATATATAGATGTGTGGCCGGATCGAACGAGCCGGTCTGCCAGATGCCGCCGCCGCCCGTCTTCCACGCGTTGTGATCGTCTTTCCAGCTCTCGCTGCCGGGATCGCCCGGTTTCGGCACCGTGTAGAAGCGCCAGAGCTCCTTGCCGTCCTTGACGTCGAGCGCCGCCACCCAGCCGCGCGTGCCCGCGTCGCCCGCGCCGTTCTGGATGATCACCTTGCCGTCGGCGACGAGCGGCGCGGTCAGGAACTTCTCCTGGCCGCCGAACTCGGTCTTGCCGGCGACTTTCTTGTCCCAGATGATCTCGCCGTTGTCGCGGTTGATCGCGATGACGCGGCCGTCGGGAAGGTTCGCGACGACCTTGTCTTCCCACAACGCGATGCCGCGCGTCCTCGGCGCGTTGCCCTCGTGCTTGACGCCCGGATCGCACGTCCAGACGAAGTCGGCGCGGCCAGGATTGCGCGCGTCGATCTTGTAGACCGTGCCCCACCCGTCCGTCGTGTACATGTACCCGTTGTCGATGAGCGGGTTTACTTCGTTCTCGGGGCCGTTCTGCCCGACGTCCTGCATGCCGCCGAGCGCCAGCGCCCACACCATCCGCAGATTCTTCACGTTGTCGCGGTTGATTTGCGTGAGCTTCGAGTACCGCGTCGCCCCGTAGTCGCCGTTCATCAGCAACCAGTTCTGCGGCTCGTTCTGTGCGTTGACGAGCCGGTCACGGTTGACGGTCAGCGTGTAGTCGGCGGCGAAGACGACGGCAGAGGCGAGCGTGATGCCGCAGAGGGCCGGAGCAAGGGCGCGCAGGGGCTTCTTCATGCGCGACATATTACACGTACGTAAGGCCGGCCTACTTCCCTACTAAATGCTGGAGGGACTTCTCGTTTTCGAGGCAGATTTCGTCGACCAGCTCGCTGTCGACGACGATGGACTGCTTGAGGAGGACGGTCCAGGGCCGGGTGTAGGCCTTCGGATCGTTGACGGTGAACTCGACCTCGAGCGAGCCGAACGTGGGACGGCGGATCCGTTCGGTGAGTCTCGCCGCACCGGTCATCGGATTGCCGTTCATGTCGAGCCACAAATCGTCGCGTAACCCGACGGTATCGACGACCAGCGCGTCGCCCGCCCAGCGGCCGACCGAATAACCGCTCCACGATGGCTGCGGATCGACCGGCAGCAAACGGCCGTCGGTGAAAATCTGCCGGTAGCTCGCGTTGAACTCGCTGAGCATCGCGATGAGGCCGGGAATCTGAATGATCTTCTGATAGTGCGGCAGCGCCCAGTTGCGCGGCGGATTTGACGGCAGGCATCGCACGTGCGGATCGTCTTTCGAGTTGTCCGCACTCCGCTGCTTCACGAGCGCCGCTGCCCACGGCTGATACGGCAGTCCGTCCGGCAGACTGGCGGCGATGTTGTACGCCTCACGCGACAGCGCCATCTTCTCGAGACAGTCGTTGCCGTCGCGCAGAAGCGGCGGACACGGCAGCGGGTTGTCGGCGAGCCAGATGCCGGAGAAGTCCGGCTTGCCGTCAGCGGTCCGAGGCGCAGGCGCTTTGAGATCCGGCGCGCCCGACGCCCTTCGCGGCACGCCAGGCGTGACGATGCGAAACCACTGCGCGGACAGCTGAAGCGACAGCACCGCGAGAAGCCCGACGATCAAAGGGATTGTGCGTCGCACGATGGAGCCTAGAAGCGTGTGATCGGCACTTTGGACGCGCAGAGCGGACAGGCGGCGGCCTTGTAGTTCTCGGGCGCCTTGTACTCCGCGAGCGCGATGTTCGGCACGCCGAGGTCGGTCACCGCCTCGAGCCGATCGTAAATCTGCATCGTCGCGATCACGGTGCCGCCGGCCTCCTTCACCAGCGCCGCGCAGCGCGCGAGCGTCTGTCCCGTGTTGCGCACGTCGTCGGCGAGCAGGACGCGCTTGCCCTTGATTTCGCGCGCGTAGAACGGACGGAGCGTGAAGCCGCCGGCGTCGTTGTGGAAAGGCGCGAAGCTCGACTGCGGATGCGTGAGGCTGCGGCGGCTGTCGAGCAGCCCGGCAATGGTGTGCGCCAGCAGCGCGCCGCCTGTCGCCGGACCCGCGACCACTTCGGTCGCCTGCAGCAGGTCTCCCGGCAGCAGATCGAGCAGATCCTGCGCGAACCGCCAGATCGCGGACGGATGCAGAAACAGCTGATGGGGATTCAGGTAGACGCGGCCATGGTAGCCGTTGCCGTAGTCGAAGTGCCCGTCGAGCATCAGCACTTCGAGCTGCTGGAGATCCTTCAGTGCCTTTTCGCGATTTTCCGCGCGTCTATCCACTCGAGCTCCTCAGGCAGGCCTGAAGGCCTGCACTACACAAGTAATCCTGCGTCCCCGTTCACGTACACCGTTCGTCCGCCGACGATGGTCGCGGCAACGCCGCCGCGCAGCTGCCACCCGTCGAACGGGGTGTTCTTCGATTTCGATTTCATCTTCGCCGCGACGACCGTGACCGCGAGATCGGGCGCGAGGATTGTAATGTCCGCGGGCGCGCCTTCGGCCAGCGATCCGCCCGTGACGTTGATGATCTTCGCCGGGTTCACCGACAGCAGTTCGATGAGGCGCGGCAGTGAGACGACGCCTGCGTGCACGAGGCGGTCGAAGCAGAGCGAGACCGCGGTCTCGAGGCCGGTGATCCCGAACGGCGCGTGATCGAATTCGACGTGCTTCTCATCGGCGGCGTGCGGCGCGTGATCCGTCGCGATGACATCGATGCTGCCGTCGGCGAGCCCGGCCAGCATCGCGTCGCGATCGGCGGTTTCACGCAGCGGCGGGTTCATCTTCGTGTTCGTGTCGTACGGCACCGGAGACGCGAGCGCTTCATCGGTGAGAACGAAATGATGCGGCGTCACTTCGCATGTCACGCGCGCGCCGCGCGACTTGCCGAAGCGGACGGCCTCGAGCGTCTGCCGCGCGCTCATGTGCGCGATGTGCACCGCACCGCCGGTCAGCGAGGACAGCGAGATATCGCGCAGCGCCATGATCGACTCGGCTTCGCCCGGAATGCCGCGCAACCCGAGAGACGATGCCTGGAAGCCCTCGTGCGCGACGCCGTCGCCCTTGAGCGTCTGCTCTTCGCAGTGCTCGATGACAGGGATGTTGAACATGCTCGCGTACTCGAGCGCGCGCCGCATGAGCAGCGCAGTCGAGACCGGCCGGCCGTCGTCGGTAATCGCGACGCAGCCGGCTTTCTGCAATTCGGCGATATCCGCGAGCTGCTCGCCTTTCTGCCCGCGCGACACGGCGCCAATCGGATAGACGCGGGCGAGATTGGCCTCGGCCGCTTTCTTCAGCATGTACTCCGTGACGCCCGCGTTGTCGTTGACCGGCGTCGTGTTCGGCATGCAGGCGACGGCCGTGAAGCCGCCGGCGACGGCCGCCGCGGTTCCGGTGGCGACCGTTTCCTTGTGCTCCTGCCCCGGCTCGCGCAGATGCACGTGGATGTCGATGAGGCCCGGACACACGACGTAGCCTCCCGGGATCTCGACGACGGTCGTGCCGGCGTCGATCGGGAGATCTCTTCCGACCTTCACGATGCGATCGCCGTCGATGAGCACGTCGAACGCGCCGTCGCGGCCGTTGGCCGGATCCACGAGCCGTCCGCCCTTAAGCAGCCGCTTCATCTTCCACTCCACCCGCCAGCAGATACAGCACCGCCATCCGCACGGCGACGCCATTGGCGACCTGTTCGAGAATCACTGAGTAAGGACCGTCGGCGACGTCCGAGGCGATCTCGACGCCGCGGTTCATCGGACCGGGATGCATGATGATGACGTCCGGCTTCGCCAGGCGCACGCGCTCCTTCGTCATGCCGAAGACGTTGAAGTATTCGCGCAGCGACGGGAAGAACGCGCCCTGCATGCGCTCCTGCTGGATGCGGAGCATCATGATGACGTCGGCGTCCTGCACGGCCTCGTCGACCGACGTCGTGACGTGGACGCCGAGGCGCTCGATGCCGGGCGGGACGAGCGTCGGCGGCCCGCTCACCCACACGTCCGCGCCGAGCTTGGTGAGCAGCAGCACGTTCGACCGCAGCACGCGGCTGTGCAGCAGGTCGCCGACGATCGCGATCTTGCGGCCTTCGATCGTCTGCTTGTGCTCCTTGATCGTGAACGCGTCGAGCAGCGCCTGCGTCGGATGTTCGTGCATGCCGTCGCCGGCGTTGATGATGCGCGACCTGCAGATGCGCGACAGCAGGTGGCACGCGCCGGACGAGGCATGCCGCAGGACGATCATGTCGGGCGACATCGCTTCGATGTTCATCGCCGTGTCGGCGAGCGTCTCGCCCTTGAGGACGCTGCTGGCGGCGACGGCGACATTCAGCGTGTCGGCGCTCAGGCGCTTTTCCGCGATTTCAAACGACGTGCGCGTGCGCGTGCTCGGCTCGTAGAAGAGGTTGACGACCGTCTTGCCGCGCAGCGTCGGGACCTTCTTGATCGGGCGCTGCCCGATCTCGCGCATGGCGTCGGCCGTTTCGAGCACGCGGTAGATGTCGTCGGGCGTGAGATCGGCGATGCCGAGGAGATCCTTCTTCATGGCAGGATCTCCACTTCGTCGCGGCCGTCGATTTCGGTGAGGTGCACCTGGACGGTTTCGCTCGCGGCGGTCGGCACGTTCTTGCCGACGTAGTCGGCCTTGATGGGCAGCTCGCGGCGTCCGCGGTCGACGAGCACGACGAGCTGAATCGCGCGCGGGCGGCCGAAGTCGATGAGCGCGTCGAGCGCGGCGCGAATCGTCCTGCCGGTATAGAGGACGTCGTCCACGAGCAGAATCACTTTCCCGTCGATCGAGAAGTTGATCTCGGTCTTGTGAATCACGGGCTGCGGCCCGACCGTGCTGGTGTTGCCGCTCAGGTCGTCGCGGTACAGCGTGATGTCGAGCACGCCGCACGGGATCTCGTGTCCCGAGATGTCCTGAATGGACTTCGCGATCCGGCGCGCGAGCGGGACGCCGCGCGTACGAATGCCGACAAGGGCCAGTTCTTCGATCCCGCGGTTGCGTTCGAGGATTTCGTGCGCGATTCGCGCGAGGCTGCGGGCCATCCGGTCCGCATCGAGGACGACAGACATGCTCACCTCTTTGCGGCCTCGCAGGGCCGCGTTAAAGAGCAGAATCGATTATATCAGGTCAGGTCGGCGGGCGCGTACATCGCGAGTGTCCGCGTTTCGTCCGGCGGCGCGAGAACGTAAGGGACCGTCAACGTCTCCACCTGCGGACACCGCGTTGCGCGGATCTGCGCGACCGCCTCGTCGAAGGCGTACGCCGTCTGCCGCAGCTCCACTCCGGGCCCGAGCAGCAACCAGTGCGCGCCGGCAGGCGGCGTGAATGGCGCGCCGAGGCTGCCAGCGTTCACGATTCGCAGCGCGCCGACGGTGCGATCGAACTGCATGTGCGTATGCCCGCAGACGACGACGGGCGCGGTGACGCCGGCGAACAGGCGCCGCACCCGATCCTCGGGCGTCACTCGCGTGAAGCAATCCATGTCGTCTTGCGGCGTCGCGTGACAGAACAGCACGTCGCCGAGGCCGTCGATCGACACCGTGCAGGTTTGCGGCCACGCCGCCATCGCCTCCTGCGATTCACGGTCGAGCTGATGCGCCGTCCAGTGAATGACGTCGCGATACTGCGGCGGCACTTCGTCGATCGACTGTCCGGTCATCGCCGCGAGCACGACGCGCTCGCCGTTGCCGGAAATGAACCGCACGGGAACGTCCAGCGCCAGCACGCGCTTCATCGTCTCGAGCGGCATCGGACCGGGAACGACGTCGCCGCCGATGACGATGAGGTCGACCTGCTCGCGCCGCACGTCATCGAGAACGGCCTCAAGCGCCGGAAGATTTCCGTGAATGTCGTAGAGGGCGACAACGCGAGGTATCAATTCTTCGATCCTGTAATTCCGCTATTCTGCCATTCCTCCGCCCGCGCTCCCTTGAGGATGTTGAGCATCCCGTAGTTGTTCTCGTGGCACTCGTAGAAGAGCAGCCCGCCAGGATCGCGATTGAGATCCATGGCGAACGTCCACGGACTGGTCCACGTGCTGGGATCGATGAGCGTGGCCGACCATTCAATCAGGTCTGGCGAGCGGCGCGTGAAGCGCTCGACGACGCGCAGCGTCGAGGCGTCGGCGTTGCGATACGCCGAGGCCTGTTTGAAGTTGGTCGTCTCGACGACGAGCGTCGCGCCTTCGAAGTGCCCGCGCGCGTCGCCCAGGTGCTGGCGGACCTTCGCGCCGACATGCGGGCGGCCGTCGAGCGGAATGAGCCGCGTCTCGTGCAGGATCTCGTACGTGATCGCCACCAGGCCGGGCGTCTGGAGGATCTCGTAGTTGTTGCTGTACATCACCGGCACCATCGCGCCCGGCACGCTGCGCGTGATGCACCGTTCGAGAAAATTGAGATCCTCGGGGCCGTCGAACGGCCCGCCGGCGAAGCTGCTCCGCACCCTGGCTGACGCGCGCACCGCGCCTGCAGGCGTCAACGGCGGGATCTTTCCATCCGGCGGATCGACGATCGACCAGACTCGGCTGCGTTTGGACAGATCGAGATTCTGCAGCCACCAGTCGTCAGGGCCACGGACGCGTCCGCCCGGCAGCGCGTTGACCATGCGCTGCTGCGCGACGCGCCGGACGTCGGCGATCTCCGCCGCCGTCAGATCGCTCGCGCGCTTCCCCGCAAACTCGGCAGGCCGCTCGAGCGGCGTCGCGTATTCGTTGTTGTTGGTGTAGGTGCCCTGCAGATCCGGATCGCCCCACGCCGTGCGCGGCGGCATCCGGTCTCTCGCGGCCGGCGCGGCAACAAGCAGCAGCGCAACAACCGCGAGCGGCTTCATTTCCCGACCATGTGCGCGAGATCCTTGCTGTTCTCCTCGCAGATGCTCTCGATGACGTCGGTGTCCGGCACGAGCGTCCACGCCATCTTCACGTCCCACGGCCGCGTGTACGCCTTCCTGTCGTCGATCGTCACGAGGATGTCCATCCGGCCAATCGTCGGACGCGTGAAACGCTCGATCACGTGCAGATCCTCGGTGCCGGGCAGACCGCGCATGTCGAGCCACGTCTTGCCGTTCTGACCGATCGTATCGACAACGAGCGTGTCGCCGTCCCACTTGCCGATCGAATAGCCCTGCCACGTCGGCTGCGGATTTTTCGGGAGCGGCCGGCCGTCGGTGAAGATCTGCCGGAAGATCGTCCGCGAGTCGTGAAGAAAGACGATGAGGTCAGGCGTCTGCACGATCTTGAGTCCGTCCGGAATGTTGTCCTTCTCCGGAATGCCCGATGGCAGGCAACTGACGCCCGGATGATCTTTGCCGTTGTTGTCGATGCGCTCCTTGTAGAGCGCGGCCGCCCACGGCTGCAGCGGAATCTCGTCCGGTTTCATGTCGGCGGCGAGGTTCAGCAGGAACTTCGTCAGCGGAACCGGCATCCAGAACCCCGACAGATCCGGGTGGCCGTCGGGTGCGCGGCGCGCCGGCGCCTTCAGGTCCACTTTCCCGTCCGGCAACCGCGGGACATTCTTCATCGGAAACGGGTCCCACTGGGCCGAGACCACAACCCCTGCGGCCACAAACGCTAAAGTCAGCAAGCTCTGCAGTTTCTTCATGGCAGTTCCGGGGAGTATACAGCCGCGCTTGCGGCTTGAAATGATATAAACGTGACGTGCGTTTCCTAGCTCTACTGGTGTCGTTCGCGCTTGTGCAGGGTCCGCTCGCCCTGCCACCGACGCGAGACCAGTTTCTCTCGCTTTTCGGGGGCTATCTCGACACGCTGCGCGTCCAGGCCGGCATCCCGGGCATGGCGGGCGCAATTATCGGCGACCGGGACCTCTTGTGGCAGCAATCGTTCGGCCTGCGGGACACGGACACGAGCGACCCGACACGAACCGACACGCCGTTCCATTTTGATGGTCTGACGCAGCTCGTCACCGCGACGATGGTGCTGCAGTGCGTCGAGCAGGGACGCGTCACGCTCGACTCGCGCATCGGCAGCTTCACGCCGAGCAGTCCCGACGCGAACGCGACCGTCGGCCAGGTGTTGTCGCACACCTCGGGTGCACCGGGCAACCTCACCTTCGACTACAACACCACCCGTCTCGAGTCGTTGAAGTTCGTCGTCGAAACCTGCAGCGGGATGACATTCCGTCAGGCGTTCAGAAACACGCTCGAGCGGCTCGGCATGATGGATTCGGTGCCCGGCCCCGACGCGGCGCTGCCTGAACTGAGTAACGCCGACGTGGCTGCGCCCGCGACGGCGGACCGCTACAGACAGGTGCTTCGACGCCTGGCGACGCCGTACTCGGTGGACGCGCTGGGCATCGCGACCGCTTCGGAGTACGGCGTGAAGACGCTCGGAGCCGCGAGCGGCCTCGTCTCGACCGTGTTCGACTTCGCGAAATTCGATCTGGCGCTGAAGCAGGGCATTCTGCTGCGCGGCGACACGTTGAACGCCGCGTGGCAGAACCCCGTGAACACGAACGGCGAGGTGCTGCCGCACGGCATGGGCTGGTTCGTGCAGTCGTACAACGGCGAGCCGGTGGTCTGGCAGTACGGCATCGGCGCGGCCGCGTCGTCGTCGCTCGTCATCACGCTGCCGGCGCGCAACATCACGCTCATTCTTCTCGCGAACAGCGACGGGCTCGCGAAACCGGCGTCGCTCAGCGCCGGCGACGTGACGGTGTCTCCGTTCGCGCGCGTGTTCCTCGGGCTGGTCGTGAAGTGAGGTCAGCCGTTGCCGCCACGATCATCTTTCTCATGTGCGTATGCGCGACACGGCCCGCGGCGGCGGAATGGCAGGTCAAGCCATTCATCGGCGCCGCGTACAACATAGACACGACGTACGCCCTTGTGCCCGCGTCGAGCCTGCACCCGCATGTGACGTTAGGCGGAAGCGGAACGTGGCTCGGGGAGATGGTCGGAGTCGAAGGGGACTTCGGTCACACTCCGGGCGTGTTTCAGTCGGCCGGCGCACCGTTCGTCGCTGACAGCGGTGTAACGACGGTTACAGGAAACGTCGTCGTCGCGATGCCGAAGCGGCTCGCGCAGTACACGCTGCGGCCGTATCTCGTAGGTGGCGCTGGGATGATGCACATCCGCCTCGACGATGTCGCTGGCGCGGCGCTTGTAAGACGGAACCTGCAGGCGATGGACCTCGGCGGCGGTGTCACCGGATTTCTGACACGGCGCGTCGGCTTGAGCTGGGATGTGCGATACTTTCGCAGCATCGATCGCACGATAGAAACAGGTGTGAGCTTCACGAGCGAACACCTGTCCTTCTGGCGCGCGAGCATGGCGGTGGCAATCCGGTTATGAGCAGAGTCTGGGCGAACAAGTGGTTGTGCGTGTGGTGCGCGGCCGTCGTGGTCGCGGCCGGCGCGATCGCGCACGCCGCGCAGACACTGCGCATCGTGCCGATCGTCCACGACAACCAGGTGCTCGTCTCGTTCGAGGTGGCCGACGGCTACACGAGCGATGTCCGCGATGCGATTTCGAGCGGCCTCCGCACGACCTTCAGCTACGACGTCGAGCTCCGGATGGTCGCGCGCATGTGGGTCGATCCGCTCGTCGCCACCGCCGTCGTCGGCACGAGCGATCGCTACGACAACCTGACGCGGCGGCACACGCTGACGCGCACGGTCGACGGCCGCGAACAGGAAACGCTGACGACGGAAAGCGAAGCCACGGTGCGTCAGTGGCTGACGACGCTCGACAAGCTCCCGATCTGCCGGACCACGAAACTCGATCCAAACCGCGACTACTACGTGCAGGTCAGCGCCCGCGTCCTCCCGTACCACACGTCCATACTCGGCTGGACCAGCGCGATCGTCGGCCGGACGCCGTTCACCTTCATCCCGTAAATTCTGCGGTTCTGCAATCCTGCCGTCCTGCAATTGCAGGCGGTATACTGCGTCGATGCCCGTCGACGTCGCCGCCGAGATCATCTCGAACCGCGCGCTCTCGGCCGATTACAACGTCCTCGGACTCTCCGCTCCCGCCATCGCCGCCGCCGCCAGGCCCGGGCAATTCGTGATGGTGAAGATCGGCACGACGCGCGATCCGCTGCTGCGGCGCCCCTTTTCAGTCTTCGAAATCCTGCGATCGAGCGACGGCACACCGTCCGGCATCACGCTGCTCAGCAAACGCATCGGTCCCTCGACGTCGCTCGTCTACGACGCCCGCCCCGGACAAATCGCCGCATGCCTCGGGCCGCTCGGCCGTCCGTTTACGGTGGTCGATCCGCCGGCGGAGGCGTGGATGGTGGCCGGCGGCGTCGGCCTCGCGCCGTTTGCCGCGCTCGCGGAAACGCTTCGCGCGCGCGGTGTCAAGACGACGTTGTTTTATGGCGCGCGGCGAGGCGACGAGCTGTTCTATCTGGACTTCTTCCGCGGCCTCGGCGTCGATCTCGTGCTCACGACCGAAGACGGCAGCGCCGGCGAACGCGGACGCATTGTCGCGCCGCTCGACGCCCGGCTCGCGGGCCGCACGGCCGACCTGCCGGTGATGATCTACGCCTGCGGACCCGAAGGCATGCTGGCGGCGACGGCGAAAACGGCGGCGAAGTATTCGCGCCCCTGCCAGGTGTCGGTCGAGCGCATCATGGGCTGCGGCATGGGCGGCTGTTACAGCTGCGTCGTGCCGATGCGCGGCGACGATGGGAAATTTCATCACGTGCGATCGTGCATGGCGGGCCCCGTGCTCGCGGCCGATCAGATTCGCTGGGACTGACGCGTGGACCTCTCCGTTCACATCGGATCGCTGACGCTCAAGAATCCGCTGATCGCGGCGAGCGGCTGTTTCGGCTACGGCGTCGAGTACGCCGATCTGGTCGATCTGTCGTCGCTTGGCGGCGTCGCGGTGAAGGGCCTGTTTCTGAACGAGCGGGAAGGCCATCCCGCCCCGCGCATCGTCGAGACGCCGGCGGGGATGGTGAATGCGATCGGCCTGCAGGGCATCGGCGTCCGGCGCTTTGTCGAGGAGAAGCTGCCCGAGCTGCGCGCGCGGCGCGCGACCGTCATCGTCAACGTCTGTGGAACGACCGTCGACGAATACGCCGAAGTGTCGAGAATCCTGTCCGACGCCGAGGGCGTGGATGCGATCGAGCTGAACATCTCGTGCCCGAACATCAAGGAAGGCGGCATCCAGTTCGGCTGCAGCCTCGCGGGCACGCACGACGTCGTCAGCGCCGTTCGCAAGGTGACCCGCCTGCCGCTGATTCCGAAGCTCACACCGAATGTCACCGACGTCGCGTCGTTTGCCCGTGCGTCGGAAGACGCCGGCGCCGACGCCGTGTCGCTGGTGAATACGTTCCTCGCGATGGTGCTCGATGTCGAGACCCGGCGGCCGAAGATCTCGAACGGAATGGGCGGATTGAGCGGGCCCGCGATACGTCCGATTGCGGTGCGGATGGTCTATGAGTGCCGGCAGACCGTGAAGATTCCGATTATCGGCATGGGCGGCATCACCGACGCGCGCGATGCGCTCGAGTTCATGATCGCCGGCGCGACGGCCGTGCAGGTCGGCACGGCACACTTCGTGGATCCGCTGATCTGGGGGAAGCTCCTCGACGGCATCCGCAGCTACATGGAACGCCACAACATCACACGGCTTGCCGACATCGTCGGCACGGTCAACGACCACGCGCATTCATGAACCGGATCCTTGTCGCTCTCGACGTCGACACCGCGGACGCCGCGCACGCGCTCGCCGACCAGTTACGCGGACACGTCTGCGGGTTCAAGATCGGCAGCCGCCTCTTCACGAGTCACGGGCCTTCGATTGTCGAGCGCCTCGTCGAGCGCGGGGATCGCGTCTTTCTCGATCTGAAGTTTCACGACATCCCGAACACGGTGGCCGGCGCCGTGGCCGCGGCGACGAGGCTGGGGGTGTGGATGCTGAACGTCCACGCGTCGGGCGGCCACGCGATGATGAAAGCTGCCCGCGAGGCTGCGGACGCTGAATCGTCGAGGCTCTCGCGGCCGCGGCCGCTGGTCATCGCCGTCACGATGCTGACGAGCCTGTCGGAAGAGTCGATGGGCGAAATCGGCGTGGCCGGCGCGCTGGCCGGACAGGTGGGACGTCTCGCGATGCTCGCGCAGTCGGCGGGGCTTGACGGCGTCGTCGCCTCGCCGCAGGAAATCGCGCTCATCCGGAGCCGCTGCGGCGCGTCGTTCCAGATCGTCACGCCTGGCATCCGCAGCGCGTCGGATGACAAAGGCGATCAGCGCCGCACGTTGACCGCGGGCGAAGCGCTCGCCGCCGGCGCAAGTTATCTCGTCGTCGGACGGCCCATCATCGCCGCCGCCGACCCGCGCGCCGCCGCCGAGCGGATCGCCGCCGAGTGCCGCGCCGTCGCCCGGTGAGCGATCGGTGATCGCGCTCACGATCTATTCCCGTCCCGGTTGTCATCTCTGCGACGAGATGAAGGCCGTCGTGACGCGCGTCGCGCGCACGATTCCCCTCTCGCTCCAGGAGATCGATATCTCCACGGACGCCGCGCTCGAAGCTCAGTACGGTCTGGAAATTCCGGTGCTGCTGGTGGAAGGAAAGAAAGCGGCGAAATACCGGATTGCAGAGGACGCGCTCGTCAGAATCCTGACGAGTCGCGCCCCCTAGTTCTACCTTCTTACTTCTTACTTCTCACTTCTAACTCTTACTTCGCCGTAATGATGAAGTGCCCGCGGCGATTCTGCTGCCAGCACGCTTCGTTCTTGTCGGTGCAGACCGGGGCTTCCTTGCCCTTGCTGACGACGTCGATGCGGCTGGCCGCGACGCCCAGATTCACGAGGTAGTCCTTGAAGGACTGCGCGCGGCGCGAACCGAGGCCGAGGTTGTAGCCCGCGCTTCCGCGCTCGTCGCAGTGCCCTTCGATCTGGATCCGCGTGCTCGTCCACTTCTTCAGCCAGTCGGCGTCCTTCTGCAGCGCTGACTGCGCGTCGGCGCGCACGTCGGACTTGTCGAAGTCGAAATAGCCGTCAGAGAGCGGCATCTCGCGATTGAGCTCTTCGAGCGACTTGCGCGCGAAGAGTTCTTCTTCCGTCGGCGGACGCGGTGCTTCGACGCGCGGCGGCGGTGGTGGTGGAGGCGGCGGTGGCGGAGGCGGCGGAGGCGGCGGCGCAGCCGGCGGTGGAGGCGGCGGCGGAGCGATGGCCTGCTGCGGAACCTTCTTATGGCAACCGGCCAGCGCAATCGTCGCGGCCAGCGCCAGAATGGGTAGAACTGCTCGGCGATTCATTCATCACTCTCCTGAGGAAAAGACTTTAGCGACCGAATACGGCGGCGTCAATTGTCGCAGAAAAGATACAATGCCGCGTGGACGATCTGTTGCGCGCGACGGCGCGCGCCGAAGAGCGTCACTTCTGGTTTCGCGGCTTCCGCTGGTTCGTCCGGCCTCTCATCCGCCGAGCCCTCACCGGCGCCACGACGGCCCGCATCCTCGATTGCGGGTGCGGGACGGGCGCCAACCTGGCCTTGTTCACTCCATTCGGCGCTGCCTACGGTTTCGACCAATCGGCATTTGGACTTCAGACGGGACGTCAGCGGGGACGCCGCGGTCTGGTGCGCGCCTCCACGGCGGCCATTCCGTTTGCCGGAGGGACATTCGACCTGGTGACGTCATTCGATGTCTTTTATGCGCTCGACGAGCGGGACGAACGCGCGGCGGCCGCGGAGATGTTCCGCGTCACGCGTCCCGGCGGCCATGTGCTCGTCAACGTGCCGGCCATGGAGATCCTTCGCGGAGATCATTCGATCCTCAGCCACGAAGTGCGGCGCTACTCGCGCACATCGCTCGCGCGGCTGCTCACCGGGGCCGGCTTCCGCGTCGTGCGAATGACGCACACGAACGCCGCGCTCTTTCTTCCCATGCTCGCCGTCCGCTGGTTTCATCGCGCGCGCGGACTCTCGGCCGAAGCCGAGGCCACGACGGAAATCTCCGTCCCCGCGGCGCCGGTGAACGGGGCGCTGAGCGCGCTGCTGTTTCTCGAAAGCGTGTGGGTGCGGGCCGGCGGCTCGAGCGCGTTCGGCAGCTCGCTGCTCTGTCTGGCTAGAAAACCCGAAGACGCAGGCCTTCATTGAGGCTGCCCGTGCGGTAGCCCCGGGGATCGATCGTGACGTCCTTGTAGCCGACGGCCTTCAGCTCGCGCACGATCGCCGCGGACGTCTCCGGCTCGAGCGCTCTCGACAGCTCCTCGCTGCCGATCTCGACGCGCGCGAGCTCGTGATGATGATCGTGATCGTTGTAGTGGCGCACGCGGCAGACGCGGAATCCCAGGGCCGCAATCGCGCGCTCGCCGCGCTCGATCATCCGCAGCTTTTCTCCGGTCACTTCGGAGTGATACGGAATCCGCGACGAGAGACAGGCGGACGCGGGCTCGTCCCACGTCGGCAGCCCCGCGAGGCGCGACAGCTCGCGGATTTCCGTCTTCGCCAGATTGACTTCGTCGAGCGGACTGCGGACGCCGAACTCGCGCGCGGCCTGACGGCCCGGCCGATAATCGCCGCGATCGTCCGCGTTGTTGCCGTCGACGACGACCGCGCCGCGTCCGGCCGCCAGACGCGACAGATGCGTGTAGAGCTCGTGCTTGCAGAAGTAGCACCGGTTCTCGGGATTCGCCCGGTACTCGGGACGATCGAGCTCGCCGGTGTGGATGATTTCGTGCTGCAGTCCGAACTCGCGCGCGATGTCGATGGCGAGCCGGCGGTGGCGTTCGTCGTAGCTTCCGCTGTCGGCGGTGACCGCGAGGGCGCGGGCGCCGAGCGTGCGCGCGGCCATGAGGGCGAGATAGGCGCTGTCGACGCCACCGCTGTACGCGACGACCACGGAACCGAGCGAGGCCAGGGTGTCGCGGAGGGCGGCCTCTTTCGGACTACTCGTCCCAGCCCCCATCGTCGTCCGCGTCGCCGTCTTCGTCCTCGTCGTCGTCCAGATCGTCGTCATCGTCCAGGTCGTCCTCGTCCTCGTCCTCGTCGTCTTCGTCTTCGTCGTCGTCTGGCGCGATGTCGAGCTCGATGGGCGAGAGACCTGTGACCTCGAGGTTGCTGCCGCATTCCGGGCAGCTCAATTGATCCCCTTTGTCGACGTCAAACTCGTCGACTTCGATTTCGGCGTCACATTCGGGACAGGTGGCCATTCCGATTATTATAACCATGCCGATGGCCAGTACCTCGGTCGCCACCAAGACCGTCATCGTCGCTGACGACACCGCGTTCGTCCGCGACCGTTTTCGCGCGACGCTCGAGGGCGCGGGACACAAAGTCGTGACCGTAAAGAGCGCGGCAGAGCTGCTGGCGAGGGTGCGGGCCGACCTGGCGGCGCTCGATCTCATCGTGCTCGACCTGCGTTTGCCGCACGCGCCGGGCATAGATCTTGTGAAATCGATCCGGAAGATGGACGAGGGCCGGCTGCCGATTCTCGTCTTCAGCGGGACGATCGCCAGCGCCGACGAAGTGAAGGAGCTGGCGGCGCTGGGCGTGGCCGGCTACGTGAACGAGTACAGCGCGGTGCAGCACATCCTGCCGTCGCTCGCGCCGCATCTGTTCCCCGACAACTTCAACCGGCGCAGCAGCCCGCGCGTCGTGCTCGGCATTCCCATTCAATACCGCTTCGGCAACACGATTGCCGCCGCGCTGACGCTGAACCTCAGCCGCGGCGGCATCGCGATCCGCACGACGAGCCCGCTCGACACCGGCGTGAAGATCAAGGTCCGCTTCCGCATGCCGGGCAGCAAGCGCGACATCGACGCCGAAGGCCGCATCGCGTGGGCCGACCGCCGCGTCGGCATGGGCGTGCAGTTCGAAAAAGTCGATCCCGCGAACCAGACGATCATCGACAACTTCGTCGACGCACATTTCTTCTCGAACAGAAAGGCGTAGTCGTGAATCTCGCAGGAGTCTTGTGGCGCCTCGCGGGGCTGCTGGCCCTCGTGTGCGCCAACGGGTTCTTCGTCGCCGCGGAATTCTCGATCGTGACGGTGCGGAAGACGCGCGTCGATCAGCTCATCGCCGAAGGGCACGCGCCCGCGCGCGCCGTGCGCCGCGCCATCACGGCGCCCGATCGCTACATCGCCGCCATCCAGCTCGGGATCACCATGGCCGGCCTGGGCCTCGGCTGGATCGGCGAGCCGGCGGTGGCCGGGCTCATCCAGCCGTCGTTCGCTTTTCTGCCGGCAAACATCGCCGCGACCACCGCGCACAGCGTCGCGGTCGCCGTGGCGTTTGTCGCCATCACGGCGGTCGATATCGTTCTCGGCGAGCTGGTGCCGAAATGGATCGCGCTCGAGCGCGCCGAGTCAACGGCGCTCTGGGTCGTCAAGCCGATCGAGATCTTCATGTGGACGTTCTGGCCGTTCATCCGCCTGCTGCACGGCACGGCGCGGATGATCGTCACGGCGCTCGGCTTTCACGGCGAAGGCCACCACGGCGGCGTGCACTCGGAAGAAGAGCTGAAGATGCTGGTGACGGCGAGCCAGGAAGCCGGCGTCCTCGAAGAGCAGGAAGAACAGATGCTGCACCGCGTCTTCGGCTTCGCGGATCTGACGGCCGGACAGGTCATGGTGCCGCGGACGGAGATCGTCGCCGTGGCCGCGGATACGCCGCGCCACGCGATCCTCGAGCTGCTCGCCGGCACCGGACACACGCGGGTGCCCGTGTACCGCTCGAGCATGGACGACATCGCCGGTATTCTCTACGTCACCGACCTGCTAAACCCGCTCGATCGCGGCGACGCGATCAACGCCGGCGCGCTCGCGCGCGAGGCGCTGATGGTGCCCGAGACGCTGCCGGCCGACGAGGTGCTCGCAGAGATGCGGCGGCGCAACGTGCGCGAAGCGCTCGTCATCGACGAATACGGCGGGACCGCGGGCCTGGTCACATTCGCGTCGCTCATGGAGCGCATCGTCGGCGACCTGAACACGGCGGCCGGAGGGGCGCCGCGCATCAACACGCTGCCCGACGGCTCGGCGGAAATCGACGGCCTCGTGCTCGTGTCCGATGTGAATCAGCAGTTCGACTTGCACATCGACCGGGACACGTACACGACCGTCGGCGGCTACGTCCTGGGCCAGCTCGGACGCCGTCCGCAGATGGGCGATACGGTGGCGATCGAAAACAGAACGATGAGAGTGGATGCGCTCGACGGGATCCGCGTCGCGCGCGTGTGGCTGTCGAAGCCGGTCAATCCGCCCGAAGAAGCCTCAGCGCATTCGCAATGACGATGAGCGACGCGCCGGTGTCGGCGACGATGGCCATCCACAGCGTCGCCATGCCGGCCGCGGCGAGCCCCACGAACGCGGCTTTCAGGACGATCGAAATCGCGAGATTGGCCTGAATGTTCCTCAGCGTCGCGCGGCTCAGTCGAAGCGCGTAAGGAATCTTCAGCAGTTCATCCGCCATGAGCGCGACGTCCGCGGTTTCGAGCGCCGCGTCGCTGCCCGCGGCGCCCATGGCGATGCCCACGTCCGCCGACGCAAGCGCCGGCGCGTCGTTGACGCCGTCGCCGACCATCGCGACCGATCCGAAGCGGCGGCGAAGCTCGTCCACGGCCGTCACCTTGTCGTCGGGCAGCAGTTCGGCCCGCACCTCGTCGACGCCGAGCTCCGCGCCGATTTTCGCCGCCGTGCTGCGGCTGTCGCCGGTCAGCATCACGATGTGCGCCACGCCCTGACGGCGCAGCATCTGCAGCGCTTCCCTGCCGCCTTCACGAGGACGATCGGCGACTTCGACAATTCCCACCGCCGCCCCGCCGCTCGCGACGAGCACCGGCGTCCGCCCGCGCGCGCTGACCTCGTCGAGGCGCGCGTGCATCTCCGGCGTGCAGAGGCGGCGTTCTTCGAACAGCCGGTGGTTGCCCAGCACCACGTGCGCGCCGCTGACCCGTCCCTGCGCGCCGCGCCCGTCAAGCGATCGGACGTCGTCTCCCGGCGCGACCGCGATGTGTCTGGCGGCGGCGTAGTCGATGATGGCGCGCGCAATCGGATGATGCGATCGATGCTCGACCGACGCGGCCAGCCCGGCGACGGCATCCGGCGACAGCGCGCCGAGCGCCGTGACGTCCATCACATGCGGCGTGCCGTGCGTGAGCGTGCCCGTCTTGTCGAAGGCGACGCAGCGCACGTGCCCCGCGCGCTCGAGATGGGCGCCGCCTTTGATCAGCACGCCTTTTCGCGCGGCGCCGGCGAGCGCGGCCACGACCGACACCGGCGTCGAAATCACCAGCGCGCACGGGCACGACACGACGAGCAGCACCAGGGCGCGGTAGATCCACGTCTGCCAGAGCCCGGCGAACACGAGGGGCGGCACGACCGCCAGCAGCGCCGCCAGCATCAGCACCGCCGGCGTGTAGACGCGCGCGAACCGTTCGACAAACGTCTGCGCGGGCGCGCGCTGCGCCTGCGCCTGCTCGACGAGATGAATGATGCGCGCCAGCGTCGAATCGCGGCGGATATGGGTGACGCGGATGTCGAGCGCGCCTCGCCCGTTGATGGTGCCGGCGAACACGGCATCTCCCGGGTTCTTCTCGATTGGCAGCGACTCTCCCGTGACGGGCGCCTGGTTGACCGCGCTCTCGCCCGCGACGACGACGCCGTCGAGCGGAATCTTCTCGCCGGGCCGGACGACGAGGACCATGCCGGGGAGCACGGCCTCCACGTCCACGCGCCGATCGCCTCCGGCGTCGCGGACGAGCGCCTCGGTGGGCGCGAGATCCAGGAGCGCCCGGACGGCGTTGCGCGCGCGCTCGAGCGTGCGCGCCTCGAGCGTCTGCGCGAGCGCGAACAGGAACACGACCGATCCGGCTTCCGCCCACTGCCCCAGGACGACGGCGCCGGCCGCGGCGACGAGCATCAGCACGTTGATGTCGAGCAGCCGCATCCGGAGTGCCGCGACGGCCTTGCGCACCGTCAGCAGCGCGCCGGTGACGATCGCGATCGCAAGCACGCCGCGTTCGATCCAGAGGCCGCCGTGCGCGAACTGCAGCGCGAGGCCGGCGAGGAGCGCGAGGCCGGACGTCCACACGAGCACGACGCGGCGTCGTCCCGCGGCATCGCTGCCGGCCAGCGGCTCTTCGTGCTCGAGCCACGCGCGCATGCCGGCATCAGCCACCGCGCCGGCGATGGCCGACGCCGAGAGCTTCGCGGCGTCGTATTTCACGTGGAGCCGCTGCCCCATCAGGTCGGCGGAAAACTCTTCCAGACCGGGCAGATTCTTGAACCGTCGCTCGATGAGCGCGACTTCCTCGCGGCAATCCATGCCTTCGATCTTGAACGTCGACTCCGCGTGCAGTTCGCACACCGTGCAGGTGGTCATCGCGAGCCTCTCTCTTCGACGTGCTCGAGGCCCTGCACGAACAGGCCGACGATGTGCTGATCGTCCAGGGCGTAGTAGACGAGGCGGCCGTCGCGGCGCGGGCGCACGAGGCGCATGCCGCGCAGGAGGCGAAGCTGATGGGAGATGGCGGATTCGCTGATGCCGACGCGCCCGGCGAGGTCGTGGACGCAGAGCTCGGACCGCGAGAGCGCGTCGAGGATGCGGACGCGCGTGGTGTCGCCGAGGACCTTGAAGGTCTCGGCGAGCGCCGCGGCCGACACGTCGGTCAGCGGCGCCCGTCCAGAGACTCTGGATTTACTCATCTGAACATCTGAACATCTGAGCATATACTCAGATATCAGTATAACGCACGGCGGGCCTGAAAGGCCCGCCCTACAGCTTGCTCAGGGTCTCGAACACCTTGTCGTAGTTGGGCTCGTTCCGGGCGTCGTCGAGCACCTCGGCGTGCCGGACGATGCCGTCCTTGTCGATGACGAAGGTCGAGCGCTTCGCGATGCCCTTGAGCCCGATCATGTCCTCGTTGAACGCGCCGTACGCGCGAATGACTTCCTTATTGAAGTCGCTCAGCAGCGGGAAATTCAGGTTCTGCTCCTTCTTGAACGCGCCGAGCGTAAAAAAAGTGTCAACGCTGATGCCGTACACCTGTGCCTTGGCGCTGTTCAGTTTCGCCATGCTGTCGCGGAACGTGCACAGCTCCTTCGTGCACACGCCGCTGAACGCGGCCGGAAAAAACGCCAGGACAACCGGGTGGCCTTTCTGCGAGCTCAACGTGACCGGCTCGCGGTTTTCGTTCATCAGGGTAAAGTCCGGTGCCTTCGATCCAACCGTTGCAGACATGTAACCTCCATGCGAGGCCGCCCGCGGCCCCGCCCTACACATTTTCCTATGGTTCGGATAGCATTTTCGGTTGGATTGTAACCAAAAGAGGTTTACACGTGATCGAGGTTCAGCACCTCACCAAACGCTACGGCCGGGTGACCGCGGTCGACGACGTCAGCTTCAAGGTCGAGCGCGGCGAAATCCTCGGCTTCCTCGGCCCCAACGGCGCCGGCAAGACGACGACGATGCGCATTCTGACGGGCTACATGCCGGCCTCCGACGGCAAAGCCATCGTCGCGGGCTTCGACGTCTTCGAGCAGCCAATCGAAGCCAAACGCCGGACGGGGTATCTGCCGGAGACGCCGCCGCTCTACCCCGACATGAGCGTCCTCGAATACCTGACGTTCGTCGCGAAGATCAAAGGCGTGGCATCCGCGGGACGCAGCCAGCGCGTCAAAGCGGTCATGGAACGCACGCGCATCGCCGACATGGCCGGCCGCCAGTGCGGCAAGCTCTCGAAGGGCTACAAGCAGCGCGTCGGTCTCGCGCAGGCGCTCATTCACAATCCCGAGGTCCTGATTCTCGACGAGCCGACCGCCGGCCTCGACCCGAAGCAGATCATCGAGACGCGGCAGTTGATCAAGGAGCTCGCGGGCGATCACACGATCATCCTGAGCACGCACATCCTTCCCGAAGTCTCCCAGACCTGCCAGCGCGTCGTCATCATCAACAAAGGCCATGTCGTCGCCGTCGACACGCCCGACAACCTGACGGCGAGCCTGCGCGGATCGGAAACGATGTACGTGCAGGTCGATGCCGCCGGCGCGGACGCGTCAGCCGCGCTGTCCCGGGTGGCCGGCGTCACGCGGGTCAGCGAATCGGATCGCCGCGACCGTGCCGTCGGGTTCGAAGTGCAAAGTGAGAGCGGACGCGACGTGCGGCGCGATCTGGCCAACGCGGTCGTCGCGAACGGCTGGGGGCTGCTCGAGCTCAGGCCCATGCGCATGAGCCTCGAAGAGATCTTCCTCTCCGTGACGACCGACGAGACGGCAGCCGCCGAGGCGCCTGCCGCCGGCGCGCCTGCAGGAGGAGACACCGCCCATGCGTAACATCCTTGCCATTGCTCACAAGGAGCTGCGCGCGTATTTCGCGTCGCCGATTGCCTACATCGTCATCGGCTTCTTCGCGCTGCTCTACGGGATCTTCTTCGTCGCCATCATGGGCTACTTCGTCCGCTCCAGCATGCAGGCCGGCATCATGAGCGGCGCGCAGCCGATGAACGTGAACCAGCAGCTCATCCGGCCGCTGCTCCAGAACGTCACCGTCGTCGTGCTGTTCCTGCTGCCGATGGTGACGATGCGGACGTACGCCGAGGAGAAGCGGTCGGGGACGATCGAGCTCCTCCTGACGTCGCCCGTCACCGACTTCGAAATCGTGATGGGCAAGTTCCTCGGGGCGATGGGGCTCTATTGCGCGATGCTCGCCGTCACGCTCATCCACTTCGGGATTCTGTTCCTGTACGGCCGCCCGGAATGGAAACCGATTCTCACGTCCTATCTCGGCCTGGTGCTCTTCGGCGGCTGCTTCGTCTCGCTCGGCCTGTTCATCTCGAGCCTGTCGAAGAACCAGATCGTCGCCGGCGCCGTGACGTTCTCGGTGTTCCTGGTCCTCTGGATCATCACGTGGCTCGGCAGCTTCGCCGGACCGACCGGCGACAAGCTGACGACGTATCTCTCGATCGTCGATCACTTCGACGACTTCACGAAGGGCGTCATCGACACGACGCACCTGGTCTACTACCTGAGCTTCATCACGTTCGGTCTGTTCCTGACGGCCAAATCGGTCGACAGCGAACGGTGGCGGGGCTAACCCATGCTGAATCGAATCATCTCCGTCATCGGCTGGATCGGCTTCGCGGCGGTCGTCGCCGCCGTCGGCATCCGCTTCGGCTACCCGGCAAAGGATCAGTACGCGACGTACCTGGCCTACGCGGGCCTGGTCTGCCTGCTGATTTACATCCTCGGCCAGTGGCGCGACATCGCGAAGATGTTCACGCGGCGCCAGGCGCGCTACGGCACGCTGACCGCCGTCAGCGTGCTGGTCGTCCTCGGCATTCTCATCGCCATCAACTACATCGGCGCGCGCCAGAACAAGCGCTGGGACCTCACGGTCAACAAGCAGTTCAGCCTGTCCGACCAGACGCGCGGCGTCCTGCAGAAGCTCGACTCGCCGCTGACCGTGATGGTGTTCGCGAAGGAAAGCGACTTCCAGCCGTACAAGGACAAGCTGAAGGAATACGAGTACACGTCGAAGAACGTCGTCACCGACTATGTCGATCCCGACAAGAAGCCGGCGATCGCGTCGCAGAACCAGGTGCAGGCGTACGGGACGATCCTCTTCAAGTACAAGGACCGCAGCGAGCGGATCACGTCCGACACCGAGCAGGACATCACGACCGCGATCATCAAGGTCGTGCAGGGCGGCACGAAAAAGGTGTACTTCACGCAGGGGCACGGCGAAAAAGACGCGACGTCCTCCGAGCGCGACGGCTACAAGGCCATCGCCGATTCGCTGACACGCGAGAACTACACCGTCGACAAACTGGTGCTCGCGCAAACCGGCTCCGTGCCCGACGACGCGGCGGTCGTCGTGATCGCGGGACCGAAGACCGACTTCTTCCCCGGCGAGATCACGGCGCTCAAGACGTACCTCGGCAAACAGGGCAAGCTGCTGCTGGAGATCGATCCTCCTGACAAGGCCGACGGCCAGCCGCAGACCAATCTCATCGCGCTTGCGCACGAGTGGGGCATCGACGTCGGCAACGACATCGTCGTCGACGTCAGCGGCATGGGACAGCTGATCGGCACCGATCAGTCGGTGCCGGTGGCGGCGAGCTATCCGTCGCATGCGATTACGCGGAACTTCAAGTTCCTCACCGCGTATCCGTTCGCGCGATCGGTGACGGCAGTCGCTGGCGGCGTGGGCGGACACACGGCGCAGGGTTTCGTCGAGACGAGCCCGCGAAGCTGGGCCGAGTCGGACGTCAAAGACCTGCTGACGACGGGCAAGGTTTCGTTCAAGGCGGACAGCGGAGACAAGCAGGGCCCGATTACGGTCGCGGCAGCGGTGTCGGCGCCCGGCGCCGCCCCGGCTGGCGCCGCGGCTGACGCGCCAAAGCCGGAAGCGCGCGTCGTCGTCTACGGCGACTCCGACTTCGCGGCCAACGCCGGCCTCGGCATCCAGGGCAATCGCGACCTGTTCATGAACACGGTCGGCTGGCTGTCGCAGCAGGAAAACCTGATTGCGATCCGCCCGAAGGAAGCCGACGATCGCCGGCTGACGATGACGGCCGCACAGCAGACGAACGTGACGTGGCTGTCGCTCTTCATCATTCCCGGCCTCGTGTTCTTCACGGGCGTGTACACCTGGTGGCGGAGGCGGTAGATGCGTGGTTTGAAAACGACGATTGCGCTCGTCGTCGTTCTCGGCGGGCTGTTCGCATACATCTACTTCGTCACCTGGAAGACGCCGGCTGAAGACGCATCGACGTCCGCGTCGAAGCTCGAAAAAGTCTTCGCCGGGCTGCAGTCGGACAAGGTCGACGAGATCCGCGTCCACTCGGAGTCCGGCGACTCGACCGTCCTGAAGAAAGACAAGGACGGCTGGGCCATCGCCGAGCCCCTCGCCACGGCGGCGCAGGACTCGGAGGCCAGCGGCATCGCGAACGCGCTGTCGCAGCTCGAAGTCGCCCGCGTCATCGACGAGAACCCCGCCAGCCTCGTGGATTACGGACTCGGCGCGCCGCGCATCGAAATCCAGTTCAAGGCGGCCGGCGACAAGGATTTCAGGAAGCTCCTGATCGGCCAGAAGACGCCGACCGGCGCGAACCTCTTCGCGAAGCGGAACGACGAGAAGCGCGTCTTCACGATCGCGGCATTCCAGGAACAGACGTTCAACCGTTCGACGTTCGACCTGCGCGACAAGACGGCCATCAAGTTCGACCGCGACAAGGTGGATCACGTCGAGGTGACGGCCGACAACAAGACCATCGAGCTCGCGAAAGCCGGCGGCGACTGGAAGCTGCTGAAGCCGCTGCAGGCGCCGTCGGATTCAGCCGCGGCCGAAGGCCTGATCGGCAAGGTGCAGTCGGCGCAGATGAAGTCGATCGTCACCGACAACGTCAGCGCCGCCGACCTGAAGAAATACGGCCTCGACAAGCCGGCGGCCTCGATCACGCTCGGTCTCGGCAGCGCGAAGGCGTCGCTGCTCCTCGGCGGGAAGTCCGGCGACGGCTCGCTGTACGCCAAAGACGCGTCGAAACCGCTCGTGATGACCCTCGATCCGACGCTCGTCGACGATTTCAAGAAGGGCCCGGACGACTACCGCAGGAAGGATCTGTTCTCGTTCCGCGCCTACGACGCCACGCACATCGAGCTGACGCGCGCGGGCCAGACGATCGCTTTCGACAAGATCAAAGCCGCGAAGCCTGAGGACGCGGACAAGTGGCGGCGCGCCGGCGCAAAAGCCGACGCCGACAAGGACAAGATGGACGTGTTCCTCGCGAAGCTCGAAAGCCTCCGCGCCATGTCGTTCCAGCCGGACACCGCGAAGACAGGCCTCGACTCTCCGGCCCTGACCGTTTACGCTAAGTTCGACGATGGGAAGAAGGAAGAGCGCGTGACGTTCGGCAAGTCAGGCAGCGACGTCTATGCGAGCCGCCCGGGCGAACCCGGCGCGGCGAAGGTCAATCCGGCCGAGTACGACGAGGTCGTCAAGAAGCTCAACGAGCTCTCGAAATAACTACTCTTTGAAGATGTCGGCCAGGCGGAGCTGAAGACCTGGGAAAAGGGGCGTCGTCAGGACGTCGCCACGATCAAGGGACAGTTCGACTGCCTTGTCGAACTCATCTCCCGCCTTTCGGTAAACACGAACGGCCGCTGTCTTGCGATCGACCGTCCAATACTCCAGTACATCCATCCGCTCGTACAGCCGGAACTTGACCGTCTGGTCGCGCTTTCTCGTACTTTTCGAGGCGATCTCCACAACGAGATCAGGAGAACCTGTGAGGCCGTGTTCCTGAACACTGGCTTCGCGAGCCTTCGAAAGGTACAGCAGGTCGGGCTCAACGACGTCGAACTTCGAGAAGATCACATCGAACGGCGAGAGAAGGACCCGGCCAGTCGGATGTCCTTCCAGATAGCTCCGAATCAGGAAGTAAAGATTACCGAGTATCACCTGGTGCGAGAAATTCGGCGCGGGCGTCACATAGTGCTCCCCGTCAATCAACTCGTGCCGCTGCCCGTCGTCGGGAAACAGCAGGAAGTCGTCGTAGGTGAGCTTTGTTCCGGAAGTGGCAGGCGTCATTTCGTCGTTCCCGGACATGCGCTCATTGTAGCGTCGTCTTAGCCAGATGTGTGCCGCGAGAGCTTGCGAGAGTTTCCTAAAGATCTTGCGGCTTCGACGCCGGGGAGTGCAGATACGGCAACGTCGCCATCTTGTGACCGTGGCAAAATCTGATCAGTCAATCCGTGCTTAAACGTCTCGCGATCATCCTCGTATTGATGTCTGGCGCCGTCTACGCGCAACCCGCGTCGCGCTCGCTCGACCAGCTCCAGCACGACATCGACGCAATCCTCGGAGCGCCCGTCCTGCAGCACGGCTTCTGGGGCGTCGTCATCAGACCCGTGGACGGCGCAGCGCCGTGGTATTCGAAGAACGCCGACAAGCTGATGATGCCCGCGTCGTCTCTCAAAGTCGTGACGCTTGCGGCCGCGGCTGAAAAGCTCGGCTGGGATTTCCGATACGACACGAAAGTCTTCGTGGCAGGAACGACGCGCGCCGGCGTTCTTCACGGCGATCTCATCGTCGTCGGCTCGGGCGATCCGAGCCTCGACGACTGGGACGGCGCGGCGACGAAGCTGTTCGCCGAGTGGGCCACGCAGCTCAAAGCCGCCGGTATCACGGCCATCGACGGCCGCATCGTCGGCGACGACAACGCGCTCGAGGACGAAACCATCGGCTCCGGCTGGGCGTGGGACGACTTGCCCGCCGGCTTTTCCGCCCCGGTCGGCGCGCTGCAGTTCAACGAAGGCAACGTGCAGGTGCGGCTGGCGCCTGGAGACGCCGTCGGCGACCGCGCCATTGCGACCGTGACGCCGGAAACGGGCGGCATCACGCTACGCAACCTCATCGTCACCGGGCCCGCGGGTTCGGCAGGATCGGTCGTGCGCCGGCGGCTGCCGGGATCGACGCGGCTCGAGCTTCGCGGATCGCTGCCGCTCCGCGGCCGTCCCTTCGCGCAGAACGCGTCGGTCGACAACCCGACGCTCTACTACGTCAAGGCGCTCCGGGCCGCGCTCATCGCCGACGGCATCGCCGTCACCGGCGCCGCGGTGGACATCGACGACCTCATGCCGGCGCCGTCACACGACGGCCTCGCGCCGCTCATCACGTATCAGTCGGAACCACTCTCCGTCCTGGCGACGACGATGATGAAGCTCAGTCAGAATCAGTACGCCGAAGCGCTGCTGAAGACGATGGGCGCGGGAACGGCTGAAGGCGGACGCGCGGCCATCCGGGCGGCGCTCCAGAGCTGGAACATCGACCCGGCCGGCGTGATGCTCGCCGACGGCTCGGGTCTGTCGCGCTACAACTACATCACGCCCGAGACCATGGTCGCCGTGTTGACGCATGTCGACCGCAGCGAACGCCTGCGGGCCGTCTATGAA
>Ga0153915_10000829_pt1 | contig 28490 bp, 24 predicted proteins | sample Opewatmetagenome_2_FD_107003 | JGI IMG/M metagenome (GOLD analysis project Ga0153915, IMG submission 107003) | Freshwater wetland microbial communities from Ohio, USA - Open water 3 Core 3 Depth 3 metaG | ecosystem: Environmental > Aquatic > Freshwater > Wetlands | place: USA: Ohio, Lake Erie...
AATAAAGACTTCTCCCTTCGGTCGAAGTGACACAAAGAAAAATGAAATTCTGTATTCGCTCGCTTACCCCGCAGCAAGCGGAGGTGTTTGCGCTCGCTACCGAATTAAGGAAAAACCATGAACTCTGAAAACACCGTCAGTCAACACAGTTTCTGGGGAGAGACAACCGCTTTTCTCGCTTTGTTTCTTGATAATGTCGGCGTGCTGATTTTTTTCAGCGCTATTCTTGTTTTTACCTTCAACTATCCGGCGGATCTTATTCTTACACGCATGATTCCCGGCACGGCTGTCGGCATTTGCGCGGGCGACCTTATATATACGTGGCTTGCGATTCGCTTGAGAAGAAAAACCGGCCGAACCGATGTCACGGCGATGCCTCTGGGCATTGATACTCCTTCCACCATCGGCATTGCCTATGCCGTCATGGGCCCGGCTTACGTTGCCACACGCGACGCGCAGCTTACCTGGCACATCGGCATGGCTACTCTCTTCATGATCGGCACGGTTAAAATATTTACTTCTTTTATCGGCGGATGGGTTCAGCGCATTATTCCCACAGCGGGACTTTTGGGACCGCTTGCCGGAATCGGGCTTTTACTGCTCGGTTTTCTGCCATTGCTTGAAATATTCAACGAAGCCGTCGTCGGCATGGTTGCCCTCGGGCTAATATTCACGGCGCTCATGAGCAGGATGCAACTGCCGGGGAAACTTCCCGGTGTTCTTACGGCAGTCATCCTGGGGACGGGTATTCATTTTGCCCTGGGCTATGGCGGATACCTGCCGGAGTTTACCGCGCCGACGTTGCAAATGACTTTTTCACTTCCCGTGTTTTCCATAGAATTTCTTAAGACACTGCCGCAAAGCTTCCAGTATCTGACCATCGCCATCCCCTTCGGCATTCTTACTATTATCGGCGGCATTAACAACACGGAAAGCGCGCGTCTCGCGGGTGACGATTACCGCACGAGAGATATTCTCCTGACGGAGGCCTTTTTTTCACTGATCGCGGCTTTCTTCGGCGGCGTGGCGCAAACAACACCCTATATAGGCCATCCGGCGTATAAAAAGATGGGGGCGACCTGGTGGTACACAATGCTTACGGGAATACTGATCGGCGTCTGCTCCGTGGCCGGTCTGCTTTCACTTTTTGTCAGTCTAATACCGCGGGCGGTCGTCGCGCCTATTTTCATCTTTGTAGGTTTTGAAATCATGCGTCAGGCCTACAAGGATTCGCCGCCTGCTCATTCCCCGGCGGTGAGTTTAAGCATCCTGCCGGTCATCGCCAGCCTCGTGCTGATAATTCTTGGCCAGTTCATGGGGGCCATGGGCGCCACACCGGACAAACTGCCGGTGCGTCTGCAAACCTTGCATCAGACTCTGACGATGCTCAGTAACGGATTTATCATTACAGGACTTTTATGGGGAAGTATGCTGGCCTTTCTGATTGACCATAAAGCAAAGCTCGCGGCTCTTTGCGCCGCTGTCTGCGCCCTGATGACGCTCTTCGGCTTTATTCATTCGGTGATGCCGACGGGTGAACTGTATCTGCCCTGGATGATTAAGTCCCATGCTCACTACATGCTTGCCGCGGCATATTTTGCTCTATCCTGTATACTGCTGTCCCTGACAGGAAAAGCAGCGGACAAATCATCAAAATATTGACCAGTTAAACGGTAAATCGCTTTCTCCCCGACAATAAAACAGGCAACTTTACAAGATATACCCGGGAGGTATATCTCCTTGACATAAAAGATCGGACTTCTTATAGTTTAACCACCCGGAAGCAATGTCTTATCATAATTATGGTAACCATCCAAAGGAGGTAAAATTAAGATGAAGAAAATTTTTGCAATGGCAGGTATTTTGTTTTTCCTGGTTTCGGTTCTGTCATTTGTACCGTGCCGGGGTTACGCATTTAACCCGCAGCCCGAACCGCCGGGCAAAGCGAAATCCAAAATTGCCGTTAACGAGTCCTACATGGGAACTATCGTAAAGATCGAAGGCAACAAAATTACAGTCAAAAATGACAAGGGAATTGAAAAGATCGTCACGGGAAACGTCGCCGGTCTGAAAATCGGCAGTAAGGTAAAGGTGACGACAAGAGACGGCCGGACGTGGTTGAATCCGCAGCCGGAACCGCCTTCACCTAAGTAAAATCCAGCCGCAGGGATAAGATCAGGATTGGCATAATTAAAAGAGGCTTGAAGAACTATTTTCTCCAAGCCTCTTTTAATTATTTAACTTAAATTTTTCCTATTTTTTAATAATCAGCGTTCCTTCATGCAGCATTTCCTTGTACCATTTCGGATGAAGCATTCTTAAAACGGGCTTCTCCATATAGCCGGTCAGCATTGCCTGAACACTGCCGGGATTTCCGATTGTGCCCAGATACAGGTGGATGAAGAAAAACGGGAAGATGACGAAGAATCCCAGCATATGGAATGTATAAACCCAGTCGTACATCCATGACGCAAGCGGGAAGTACTGCGGATACAGCATGAAAAATCCCGTACAAACCATCAGCAGTCCGCAAAGGGCCACCGCAAGGAAGAACGCCTTCTGGCCGGGGTTGTATTTGCCGGTCTCCGGCACGTGATCCAGATGCCACAGGTAACCGCCTGCCGCCTTGATCCATTCCCAATCTTCCGGGAAAACAAAAAGGCCGGCTTCTTTCCACCACATCTGGATGGCCAACAACAACGATATGCCGAAAGCTATCGCCGTGTAATTGTGAATAACTTTCATGCCGTGCAGGCCGCCCATGAGGGCGCCCAGGAAATTGAGTTCCTTGTACATCATGCCTATTCCGGTGTAGCACAAAAGAAGACAGGAAACGGCCAGCATCCAATGAACGAATCTCTCGTACCCTGATGTAACTTTAACCAGTTCGTTTTTCATTTTATGCACCTCCCTGTTTCTTTTCGTCGTTGTCGTAATGTTCCGGATGAGGTTTGTGCGGCCCGTGCAGGATATAATGCAGGAACGAACCGCCGATTACACCGCCCGCCGCGAGCAGACTCAAAGGCCTCAGCCAGGTCTTCCATATGGTAACGGAAAGCGGCAGTTTGACGTTTTTCTTGATGCCGTCATAAATATCCGCTTTTTCTTTCAAAACATACATCAGGTGCGTTCCGCCAACGAGTTTGTCTCCGTAAACATTGGCGTCGCCACCCAGCATCTGAACACGGTCATCGGCGATCTTCATCGCTTCATCCTTATCAATCCATTTAAGAGCGCCGGTAGGACAGGCCTTGACGCAGGCAGGATTCATTTTGTTGCTGATTCTACTTTCGCACATGTCGCATTTGTAAACTTTTTCCGTTTTCGCGTCGAATTTGGGAATGTCAAACGGACAGGCCGCGACGCATTCCTTGCATCCTATGCACTTCTCTCTGTTCAGACCGACGGTCTTAAATTCTTTATTGTAATAAAGAGCGCCGCTGGGGCAGACCGTCACGCAGGCTGCGGTGGTGCAGTGCATACAGGCCTCTTTGCGGAACAGCCATCTGGCATCGCCTTCCGGGGCAACGTAATCCTGAAAGTGAATGATCATATAGGTATTAGGCTGCAAAGAAGGCGGATTTTGATAAGTGCCTGTATGCTGCGTCTGGCCGGCTTTGAGAGAATTCCACTGTTTGCAGGCAAGCTGACAGCCACGGCAGGCCGTACATTTCGAAGCATCGTATAATTTAATTTTCTCTGTCATCTTACTTACCTCCCTTCTTTACAACATTAACCATGAAGGCTTTGCTCTCCGGTATCATGGTATTGGCGTCACCGATGGTGGGCGTCAAAAGGTTTGCCGCGTCGCCGGTGGTAAACACCTCAGCCTTTTTGTCACCGGGATTGTATGTCCGGTCTTTAGTCGTAATCCAGCCGAAATGCCAGGGTATGCCGACTTCATGAATCGTGTTTCCGTCAATTTCAAACGGCTTGAAACGAGGTGTAACTATTGCGACGCACTCAACCTCACCGCGCGCGGAGCTTACCTTGCACATGTCACCGGTTTTAATACTTCTCATCTTAGCCAGTTCTTCACTCATTTCCACAAACATGCCCGGCTGCATTTCCGCGAGCCATGGGCACCAGCGAGTAAGAACACCCGTCTGCCAATGCTCGCTCACACGGTATGTCGCGCAAATGAACGGGAAACGCGGGTCGCAGCTTCCGACGCCGGAATAAACATCCATATCGGAGCCAACGCCTTTTTTATCGAATCGCTTGATAGCGGGGTTGTTTTTCTGCGACGACATCAGGTTTCTCTCCACAGGGCACTCCAGAGGTTCATAGTGCTCGGGGAAAGGACCGTCGGCCAGACCCGGACCATACAGACTGGCCACGCCGTCCGGTTTCATAATGAAAGGCGGCCTGCCTTTGCCGGGATTGCCCGCTCCATCAGGAACATCGCCTTTCCATTTTTCTTCCTTTGTATCCCATTTAATAACAACGCGGCTGGAATCCCAGGATTTGCCGCTCGGGTCAACTGACGCGCCGTTGTAAATGATGCGGCGGTTAAGCGGCCAGCACCATGCCCATTCGGGATACATGGCCAGACCTGTCGGATCGGCCTGTCCGCGACGCATGGGCAGAATACCTTTTTCCTTATCCACGGAACCGCAATAGACCCAGCAGCCCGATGATGTGGAACCGTCATCCTGAAGCCAGCGAAAATCAGGAACCAGATCGCCTTTCTTGAATTCCCTGAACTCGCCCTTCTTGGTCGGATTTTCCACTTTCCTGGCTTCCAGGAAATAGCCGTTAATTTCTTTGGCTACCATACGCGGTTCATAATGAAATTCATTGCCGACTTTGTGACCATAGGGCCAGGACATTTTTGTGATTGCCTGACTCACAGGACCGCCCTGTTTTAAGTAGAGGGCTTTCATCTTAAAGAAGAGTTCACTCATTATATCGCCGTCCGGCTTGGAATCTCCATAATAGGGGATGGCTTTATAACGCCACTGCTGCAGACGTCCGCTGTTGGCGATACTGCCTTCCTTTTCAATGGAAGAAGCGCAGGGCAGCATGAAAACTTCTGTCTTGATTTTTGTCGGATCCATTCCCGGACCGCGCCAGAATGAACCTGTTTCGTTATCGAATAAATTGACATTGACCATCCAGTCAACCTTGGTCAAAGCCTGACGCACTTTATTGGAATGCGCGCCGCTGCATGCCGGATTCATGCCCCAGGCAAAGAAGCCGGTGAATTTGCCCTTATACATCTGATCGAAAATCGTCAGCCATGAATAATTCACGCCGTCGTCGATCTTGGGTAATGTCGCATAGGCATCTTCGAGAGTCATATTTGTTCCGTACATGGAACGCAGGAAACCGGCCACATACTTGGGTTTGTTTTTCCACCAGTTAAGAGAGTCTTTCTCTTTGGTTTTGGGTGTCTTCTTTTCATTGTACTCTTTCATGGTCTTTATCGAACCGGTCGGCACATCGAGATAGCCGGGCCAGATATGAAATAACAGACCGTGATCGGTGGAACCCTGAACGTTGCCTTCACCGCGCATGGCCGCGATTCCGCCGCCGGCAACACCCATATTGCCCAAAAGCAGCTGAATAATGCACATGGTTCTAATGTTCTGCACACCTACCGTATGCTGTGTCCAGCCCATCGCGTAGAGTTCAACACCAGCCTTGTTGGGTTTGCCGGTTGAACCGTAAAGTTTGTAAACTTCAACAAGTTTATCCTTGGGTGTTCCGGTAATCCGGGAAACAATGTCCGTATTGTAACGGGAATAGTGTTTCTTCAAAAGCTGGAAAACACAGCTGGGATCCTGAAGTGTCTTGTCTTTCTTGATGACGCCTTCAGCATCCGTCTGATATCCCCAGGTGTCTTTTTCATACTTGCCGTCTTTCAGGCCGGAGAAAACTCCGCCATTCTGTCCGGGAAGCTTCAGCGCCGGATTCACCAGGAAGGAGGCGTTGGTGTAATTGACTACATATTCAAGATGATAAAGTTGTTTGTCTAAAATATATTTAATCATGCCGCCCAGAAAAGCGATATCGGTTCCTGAACGAAGAGGCGCATAGAGATGAGCTCTTGCCGCCGACTGCGTGAAACGGGGATCAACACAGATTATTTTTGCTCCGCGCTTATCAACAGCATCCTGAATCCATTTGAAGGAAACAGGATGATTGGAAGCGGGATTGCTTCCCATAATAAGAAATACGTCACTGTTTTTAAAATCATTCCAGTGATTGGTCATTGCGCCGCGTCCGAACGACTCTGCCAGAGCCGGTACAGTTGGACTGTGTCAGATACGGGCCTGATGTTCTATATAAACAAGGCCCAACCCCCTCAGGAATTTTTGGTACGTGAAGCATTCTTCGAGATCCATCGCCGCGCTTCCGACAGAGGCTATTCCTTCGGTGCGATTCACGACTTCGCCCTTGTCGTTGACTTTTTTGAAGCTTGCATCACGGCTCTTTTTGACTTTTTTTGCAATCTCATCAAGCGCCCATTCCCATTCGACTTCTTTCCATTCTTTGGCGAAAGGCGCTCTGTAAAGAGGTTTGCCTAAGCGGTTTTCATTAACGGCCATCTGATATATCGACCCGCCTTTGCTGCACAGCGCGCCTCTGTTGATGGGGCTATCAGGATCACCTTCTGTGTTGATAACCTTGCCGTCGCGTACGGATACGATGATGCTGCATCCCACGGAACAATACGGACAAACGGTTGTGGTTTCTTTTGCGTATTTGATTTTCAGTTCCTGGGCGTGCGCTGATATGGGATTAAGATTAATGCCCAGACCGCTGACAGCAGCCACGGCGCCGGAAATCTTCAAGAAACCTCTTCGGCTGACGTTCATGAATTTTTCTCCTTTCATCAAAACTTATATGTTTTATAGTTTCATTAACTAATTTTTATTAAATCGGTTACGTCGATATGACCCATGGTCATTTTGGTAATATGTATAGCGTTTCCGGAAACCAAAGTCAATTTTTTTGTGTAAAATTATATAATAATTTCATATACTTATGTCATTTATGACATAACGTGACCTGTCATTTTTGACATAATAAAAAACGTAACAAGATTATATCTCTACGAAAAACACAGAAAATGATTTGATGGAAAACAATCATCGGCAACAGGATTGGAGTTGATGAATTTATAAAAATGATGTGGGGACGGGGGGGAAACAAGAAAAACTCTACGATTGATTTTACTCTTATTGAACCATGTTCTCAGAAATGACCGGATTATACTTTTGTTATGCATCTTAAATAGACGCCGTCGACAAACGTTGAAAAAACGTGAAAATAATCTTTGTTTATTTTTTTGTCAGATTAACAAAACGCAGGTAAGGACGGAGCGCGGGTGTGCCGCCGCCCTCGGAAATAATCTGCATCACCCGCGCTGAATCGGCAACGACCGCTCCTCCCAGATGAGTTACGGGTGTGCCAGAAAATATTTCAGGCACAAGCGGCGTGGACGGCCCAAGCAAAGCAACTGAACGCGGAGAGCCCAGTAAGTTTATTGTTTCTTCAAAAGTGTTGTTTAGAAGTGTCGTAGCGGTGATAATAGCGACATTGCAGTTCATGAGCGCCTGATTTTTTGCTTCCGGTGAGAGCAATTCGATTCTTTGAGGATTTTTTTCAATGATGGTTAGTACGGCGCCTGTGGCGCGGATTCTTTCCACCAACGGCGAGAACAGGCCAACCATGGCAACTTTTTCGCCAGGCTGTAGATTGAGGTAAGTTGTCGCTTCTTTATCATCCGCACAATCAGCGGGCGGTTTAATCAGCGCGTTGGCGCAGGCCAGCCCTATGGATATCTCGAGAGGATTTTTTCCGTCAATAAGATACTTAAGCAAATCCGCCGCCGAAGAACCGGCAAAATTACCCGCCGCAGGCATAACCGTGCAGCCATGCGGCAGAGCATCAAACAAAACAGCGGCAATTCCCGTGTCGCCATTTTCCATCCTGACGCCTGCGTAACCAAGCCCTATCCGCAAATCAGCAACTTTCAGGTTTTTTACGCATGATTCAAGACGTTCATGAAGACGATTTAAAATAATACCTGTTTTGAGCATAGCCATTTTTATGATTCCCAAAATTAAATTCCCCTTTTAAAAAGTGGCTGCTGAGAGGGATTTTGTCATGTTTAATAATTTAGTATCCTTCGAATTCGCGAATTCGCTTAATTCCTCAGTGGAAGAATGACAACTTCTTCACAAAAAGGAATGGTCCGTACAGTAAATGAAGACCGGTGTTTTTCAGCCTTCCGGTAGAATTCATCGAATTTCACCAGAGGGAGATACGACATGCCATCGTCAAGCGGTTTAAAGAAGTTATCAAAGTGAACAGGAACTACAAGCCGCGACTTTGTTATTAAGGCAACATTTTCCAGATATTTATCGGTATCTCCTCTTCCCCCGATGCCCAGAAGCAGCACGTCAGCCATGGTTTCATCATACATTCCCGGTTTAAAACCGGCGCTTCCATGGTGAATTATCGTCCCGTAAGGGTGAGTGATCAGCAGTGAAAAAACGCCTCCTAAACGGTAATCCGAGGCTTTTGCAGGCAGAACAAGCGGTTTGTCGATGGTTCCGGGATAGGGTATGCGGCTAAGGAAGGCGGGACCGTGCTGGCTTTCAATAAATTGTACTTTAAATTTTCCGAACTGCAAAGTCTCGCCCGGCTTCACGATTTTCAAATTACTTTCCGCAAGACCTGCGCCTCTGCCCACGTTCATTGTGCTCTCAGTGCCGATGAGAGGCGCATTGGCTTCGATTGCGAAATAAGGGGCGTCTGCGACATGGTCAAAATGGCTGTGGCTTACGATGACCGCGTTTATATTTTCCCTTCCGAGTTTATCAGCCCATTTTCGAATCAGGTCGCGGTTGGGCAAAAGCGGCGATCCAAATGCGATATTCCACATGCCGAATCTGCTCACATAGGGGTCGATCAGGATGCCCGTCTCTCCGTCTGTTATAAACATGCCGGCCGTGCCCAGCCAGGTTGCGCGCACACTATTTGACGCAGTAACGGTTTTATCCATGATAAGCCTCTCATAAAGACCTGTCCCCGCGCAACCGGTGGTGATAAGAAAAACGGAAATCAGCATTAATAAAGCAGCATGTTTTTTCATATTCTTCCGATTATGCCAAAATAGTAATCTGAACAATAAGAATCGGCAATTCTTTATATCCTGCTATTCTCAAAGCGGCTGCAAATGTCAATCATTAAATGTACAGTCTGCTCAATTACGCGGAGACTTCCGTATAGGGTGTTTCTCCCTGGCAGTTGCGGCATTTATCGCCATCTTTGGAAGGATAGGCCTCGCCGCAAACCGGACAAATTCCAATCGGACCCATTTTCTTGCGGCGAACTTTTTCCGGTTCGACCTGAACCTTCTGCACGCTCAGCAATTTGTGTCCCGCTTCCTTAATTTGCGCCATCAGAAGATCCTTGTCCTGTTCGTTTTTTTTCTTCTTTTTAAAATACCAGTCGCGCACTTCCGGCCATGCTTCGAGTTTCTTTGTGTCCAGATAAACCCGCACACCCCTGCCGCTGTATTTTTCATACAAAGTAACGGCAAACCTGCCGAAATTGACAATACTCAACCAGCCGTTGCCGATTGTACAGGGCGTCAGAATCTGCACGGCATCGGGCAGGCAAACAGGGGTTTCGCACACGGCGTCAAAAAACTCTCCTTCCGGCAGATTTTTCATGGCCAGATCGACAATGAAACCGCCGATAATCAATCCTGGCGCGAGATTGCCGTGAAAAGATTTTACCAGATGGAGATACTCTTCATAAGAATAGGTACAAATGTTCATAAATACTGCTGCTCCTTAAATGTTCCCTTTAATAAATATTTTATTGAAGCTCTCGCAGGCAAACCGCGGAAAATCTTCAATTCTTAAGATAAATTATAATTCCGTAAACGCTTGCTTAACCCGCAGCAAGCGAAGGTGTTTGCGATGCCGAATTCAATCCCGCGTCGCCTGACTCCAGGGATAATTCAACCTACTAATAATCGCGCTGCGCTTGTCATTCTTATTAATACACTAATGTCAAACGCGGCTCGCGAGCTGCACGCAGGGCCACTTCCGACGACGGTTCCCGTGTAATCATCCGCTGCATCCATTGATCGTCAATTTTACCTTCAACTACAGGCAGAATTTCGTCAGCCAGATATAAAGCTTCAGTTATGTCGTGTGTTACGTAAATTATTGGAAAAGACATTTTGCTTTTCAAATTTTTTAATTCTTCACGCAGACCGCGACGCGTGATGGCGTCCAACGCTGAAAAAGGCTCATCCAGAAGCAGTATGCGTGGATGTCTGGCCAGCGCCTGACAAATCGCGCAGCGCTGACGTTCTCCGCCGGAAACCATGTGCGGTTTGCGTTTCTTTAAATGATCGATTCTGAACAGCTCGAAAAGTTCGTCGACTTCCTTTTTGTCCACGGCGGCAAAAGCCGCATTGTCAAAAAGATTGAGGTGCGGAAAAAGATTGTAATCCTGAAAAACATATCCCAGACGGCGTTTTTGCGGTACGATATTAATACCGCGCATAGAATCGAACCACACTTCATCGCCAAAAGAGAGCCTGCCTTCCTCCGGTTTCTCCAGACCTGCCAGCATACGGATGATGGTTGTTTTGCCGCCGCCGGAAGGACCGATCATTACCATCATACTCTTTTTCGCGTAGGAAAAAGATATGTCCAGATCAAAATATTTCAATCTTTTTTTAAAAGAAGCGGCAATGGTCATGTACGCGTTCCTTCATTGAGTTTGTTAATTAACAATAAAAAGGCGTAACTTAACGGAATGAAGCTCAGAGCCATCATTCCCGCGGCCTTATAATTCATCATTTCCACTGCTTCATAAATTGCGATGGATGCCACTTCGGTCTGGCCCGGAATACTGCCGCCAACCATCAACAAAACGCCGAAAGCTCCTATCGAATGCAAAAAAACCAGAATAGCGGCGGCGGCAATACCGCTTATGGAATTGGGAATAATTACACGGAAAAACGTCTCCCTTTTGGATAAGCCGAGCACATAGGCGGCCTCCAGCAAACGGCGATCTATCTTCGAAAAGGCGGCTTTCATCGGCTGAACAGCAAAAGGAACGCTGTAAATAATAGAGGCTATCGTTATTCCGAAAAAAGTAAAAAGGAGCGAACCGCCGGTGAGCATTCCCCATGCCCTGCCGACAAAACCTTTCGGCCCCATAACGATAATCAGATAAAATCCGATAACCGTCGGAGGCAGAGCCATCGGCAGATAGATCAGCGCTTCCAAAAATGATTTCCCCGCAAAACGGTAATAAGCCAGCGCGTACGCGACAGGCGCGGCAATAACCATCAATAAGACAGTCGTAACCACAGCCAGTTTTAATGTCACATAAAGCGCCAGATAATCCATTTAATGATAACCGTATTTAACCTTTATTCCCTTTGCCGTGGAAGAATTTAGAAATTCAATAAACTTCTCCACAGCCGCGCGGTTTGCTGTTCTTTTCAAAATACAGGCAGACTGAATAATCTCCGGCGCTTCATTAATAACAAAGAAACAGCCTTTTTCCCCTTCAGGACTAACTGTTGCCGACATGGCGCAGAATCCTGCATCAGCAGCGGATGTTGATGCATATTGAAATGACTGCGCTATATCCTGAGCGTTGACCAGCCTGGACTGCAAAGCATCCCACATACCGGCCTTTTCCAATGCTTTTTTAGCCGCGGCCCCGTAGGGCGCTGTTTGAGTATTGGCAATAGCGATCTTTTTAACCTGTTCTTTTTTCAGGGCGTCCTGCCATGTTTTTGCCTTGCAAAAATCCTTGTTGGCCGACCACAGAACCGCATGTCCTTTAGCGTAAATAAACGGCTTATCCGCAGCGCCGTCTTTGTAAAGCATGGCAGGTCTTTCCTCGTCGGCGGATAAAAACAAATCGTAGGGAGCGCCGTTTGTTATCTGGCTGTAGAGGTTTCCCGTTGAGGAAAAGGTGTCTTCAACTTTTATTTTTGTTTTTGCTTCAAAGTCGGCTGCCAGTTCCTTAAATACCGAAATAAAGTTTGCAGCCACCGCAACGGAAATTTTTTCCTCCGCAAACGCGGGAACAGAACTCATCAAAATAATCAGAACAAACGCGGCAATAATCCGGCAATTTTTCATTATGGATATTTCCTTAACATTTTTCTGCTTATGTTACAAATAGCATATCTTATAGCAAAAAAACTTCCCGCTGTTAAAACACGGGAAGTCTTTTAATTTCTTTTACTTAAGCTTCTCGATTTTCACGGCACAGGCTTTGTATTCCGCCGTCTGCGTAATCGGATCATATACCGGATTGGTGAGCCAGTTGGCGCAGCCTTCGCGGAAATGAAAAGCCATCCAGACCATACCCGGCGGCACCTGAGAGGTTACCTTAGCCTTGACGACAACCTTGCCGCGGCGGGATTGCACTAAGATCTTCTCTCCATGCTCAATGCCCATGGATTCGGCATCGGCCGCGGAGATATCGGCCGTTTCTTCTCCCAGAAGATCATTGATGCCTTCGCAACGGCCGGTTTGAGTCCTTGTATGATAATGGTACAAGCGGCGGCCGGTGGAAAGCACAAAAGGATATTCTTTGTCCGGAACTTCCGCGGGCGGTATGTAGTCGATAGCTTTGAGCACACCCAGACCGCAGGTGAATTTTCCGTCTCTGTGCAGTGTGGGAGTGCCGGGATGATCCTGGGTGGGACACGGCCACTGAAGACCGTCATTTTCCAGACGGGCATATTTGATTCCCGCCATGGAGGGCGCAAGCACGGACAGTTCATTGTCCCAGATTTCCTGAGCGCTGCTGGATGTCCATTCGTGCCCCATTTTTTTCGCGAGTTCCTTGAATATCCACCAGTTGGGTTTGGCATCGCCCGGCGCCGCACTTGCCGTGCGGACGCGGTTGACGCGCCGCTCTGAGCTGGAGAAGGTGCCTTCATTTTCACTCCAGGCGGCAGCCGGCAGAATGACATGCGCAAAGCGTGTTGTTTCCGTCAGGAAAATATCCTGGCAAACCAGGAATTCCGCAGACTCCAGACAATGCTCGACATGGCTGATATCCGGCTCAGTATTGGCCAGATTCTCGCCGAAAACATAAAATCCTTTAACTTTTCCGGTTTTCAGATTTTCCATCATCGTTGGCATCATCATACCGGGCTTGTCGGGAAGCGATTTTACATTCCAGGCCTTCATGAATTTTTCTCTGTTTGCGGGCACGGTCACGCTTTGATAGCCCGGAAAAACACCCGGCAGAGCGCCCATATCGCATGCTCCCTGAACGTTGTTCTGGCCGCGCAGCGGATTGACACCGCCGCAATCAAACCCGACATTGCCCAGGAGCATCTGGAGATTGGCGCAGGACATAACATTATTCACGCCGCAAACATGTTCGGTAATACCCAGTGTGTACATGAGCATCGCCGGTTTTACGGAAGCCATCTTACGGGCCAGTTCGCGAATGGTATCGGCGGGAATGCCGCTGATCTTGGCGGCTTTTTCCGGCGTATACTCCATCACCTTCTTTTTCAGATCTTCAAATCCTGTCGTGCAGGAGTCAACATATTTTTTATCGTAAAGATTTTCTGTTATGAGTACGTTCATCAATCCGTTGATCAGAGCGACATCGGAACCAACCTTGAGGGGCACATGAATATTCGCAAAATCAGTCAATTCAGTACGCCGCGGATCGACAACAATAAGTTCGGCTCCGGCCAGAACCGCATCTTTAACAAAAGTTGAAGCAACCGGATGCGCTTCGGTCATATTGGAACCGAAGATCATCATCATTTTAGCATTCTTAAAATCAGCAAACGCATTTGTCATTGCTCCCGAACCGAAAGAAGTCGCCAGACCGGCGACAGTGGGAGCGTGTCAGGTACGCGCGCAGTGATCGATATTATTCGTACCGATAACCGCGCGGAAAAGTTTCTGCATCTGATAGGAATCTTCGTTAATACTGCGGGCGCAACTGACGCCGGCAATGGCATCAGGCCCGTCTTTCTTAATAATCTCTTTGAATTTATTCGCCACAAGATCAAGCGCCTCATCCCAGGAAGCCTCGCGGAATTCGCCGTTTTTCTCACGAATCAAAGGAGTTTTCAGTCTTTCTTCGGAATAAATAAAATCGTAGGCGAAACGGCCTTTAACACACAATCTGCCTTGATTCGGCTCGGCATCTTCAACGGCCGTTACCTTTACTATCCTGCCATCCTTGACGTGCAACAGCTGCTGACAGCCTACACCGCAATAAGGACAGGTGGTGCGGATTTTTTGCGTTTCCCAGGGACGCCCAAGGCCTTTGGCCTTTTTTTCCGTGAGCGCGCCGACCGGACAGACTTGTACGCACTGGCCGCAGAAAACGCATTCGCTGATTTCATCGTTGTAGGCCGTATCGCCGCCGGTAACGATCTTGCTGTTCTTGCCGCGATAACCCTGCGAGATGGCGCGATTCACGACAACTTCGTTACAGGCCTGCACGCAGCGGCCGCAAAGAATGCAACGACCGAAATCGCGAACGATGAGAGGATTTACATCTTCAGTAGGGGGAATATCGCTTATTGCTTTCTCTTCAAATTTCAGACTGGTGATTTTATAAAAGTAAGCTAAATCCTGCAGACGGCAATTGCCGTTGGCTTCACAGGCGATGCAGCTATGTCTGCCGCTGGCAAGCATAAACTCAACGATCATTTTCCTGGAGCGATGGACCAGATCCGAGTCTGTGAACACTTCCATCCCCGGTGTAACCGGTGTTGAACAGGATGCCACTAATGATCGCGCACCTTTAACCTCAACACAGCAAATTCTACACGCACCGGTAGGGGTAGACCCTTTCAAATGACAAAGCGTGGGGATTTCGATTCCCCCATTTCGCGCCGCTTCCAGAATCATCTGACCCTGCTTAAAGGGCGTCTCCTTCCCGTTTAATAAAAATGTATCACTCATGCTTTTTCCCACCTCAGGTAAAAGAATAATATAACTATCGGCATGTGACATTTATGACATATGCCAACAATGATTCATATAACTTGACCGGCAGTATGTCAATATTGATTTTTACTTATTAAGATATTTTATTTAATTAAATCGATAAGTTATGTTAATTATAACATAATTATCCAATAACGATAAAAATAAAACTCCCCGATATTAAACAAAAATCGGGGAGTTTTATCTAAACTGTTTAGTCTTTTGCGAATGATTTGAAAAAGGCGCCCGTTACCTTATTTAAACCGGCAACCCTTTCCCATAATCCTTTGCCGCAGAAAGCTTCGATCATGCCCGTCATTCCATCGTACTTTACTTTTTCAAAGGGATGCCACCAGAAATTTCCTCGAACGAAAGGCATGTTGCTCAACATGTCGTCCACTATAACCTGTTGCTGTGTCATTTCGGCAAATCCGATGTCTCCGTGCGTCCTGCCGATGCCGCTCTCTTTAAACCCGCCCCAGGGCGTTTCGGCAAGACCATGCGTCATTAAATGATCGTTGATGGAAATGGCGCCTGCCATCACTCTGCGTCCAATCTCCTTTGCTTTTTTCCTGTTTTTTGACCAGACAGAACAGGTCAGACCCAGATTGGAATCATTGGCTAATGCCACGGCTTCATCAATTGTTCCAAAGGGCATTACCCCGACAATCGGCCCGAACGTTTCATCCTTCATTGCCAGCATGGTATGATTCACATCGGTCAGCACCGTGCAGGGCATAAAATTCCCCTTGCTGTTTTGAGGAATTTTGGATTGCGCGAAGATCTTCGCACCCTTTGCCAGAGCATCATCAATATGCTCCTGAACGGTCTGCATTTGTTTCCTGGTAGTCATGGCGCCGATGTCCGACGTCATATCTTTTCCTTCCCCGACGCGCAGTCCTTCAACTTTTTCTTTCAATATCTTCAGAAATTCATGGTATATTTTTTTATCTGCGTATATTCTCTCCACTCCGCCGCATGACTGGCCGGCATTCTGCATCCCGGCCCAAACCGCTCCGCACGCGGCGCGATAAATATCCGCATCGTCGCAAACAATCATCGCATCGTTGCCGCCCAGTTCCAGAACGAGGGGAGTCAGTCTCTCCGATGCTTTTTTCATCAGATATTTTCCGATGGGAACGGAGCCCGTAAAAAACAGTTTATCAACGCCTGCATCTATGAAAGCGTCACCGGCCTTGCTTCCGGGCATATTAATGTAAGTGAAAACATTTTCGGGGAGGCCGGCATACTCGATACATTCTTTGAGTACATTACCGACTACCTGGGTTTCCGAGGCTGCTTTTAAAATAACAGTGTTTCCCGCCATCAATCCCATGACCACTTCGGAGAAGGGAATCGCGAAGGGATAGTTCCAGGGGGAAATAATGCCCACCACACCATACGGCACCCGAACGATGCGGCTGCGTTTGTTCATCAGCATTATGTTGCCCGGTTTCAGCTTTCTGTCCGCAAGAAACCTTGCGGCATTTTTACAGTAATATAGAGTAGCCAGCGCCGCCGGAGTCACTTCCGCTGTCATCGCATCGCAAAGAGTTTTTCCGTTGTCCTGAGAAATTATCCGGGCTATCTTTGCCGAATTTTCCTTAATGTATTCGGTAAATTTCATCACATATTCTGCCCTCTTTTTAACGGACAGAGCCTGCCATGCGGGTTGAGCCATTCTTGCTTTTTTTACCGCATTTTTTACGTATTCGACCGTATGTACCGGATATTCAGCGATTACTTCACATGTCGCAGGATTTGTGCAAACGGTAACATCCCTTTTCACAACAGGATCTTCCGTAACCACAGCTAAATTTTTTACTGCACCTGAAGCTTGTAGACTCATAGTACACCACCCCCGACTTATTTAAATTTACTAATGTTTTTTCGTAACTTTAATGCTTTAATAAAAATAATAATGAATACAGAATTATAATTTACCTTAAGAATCGAAGATTCGCAGCGGTTAGCCTGCTGGAGCTTCAATTACTGCAATATGCAGATTGTCGACAATCTGCATATTGCAGTAATTGAATATTGTCAATAAATTATTTATGAGCAAACAGATTGATTAGCTAACTATATTAGTCTGATAATCGGTGGGCAGACAACTTATGTCATTAATAACATAAGATTTTTTTCAATTTTGCATTGCCGTGATTTAATATTTTGTGCTATGAATAACATATTAGCGTTTTAATTTTTTTGATAGGAGATTAATTAATTGGAATTGAAGATTATGGAAAAACAAAAATCATCAAAAATATCAGCTAATATATTGCAATTACCGGAGCAAATCGCACAACATCTTGCCGAAAAGATCATTCACTTGGAAATAAAGCCAGGGGAACGAATTTTTGAAGCAAAAATCGCGCAGGAGTTTGGAGTAAGCCGCAGCCCTGTCCGGGAATCCCTTCATATTCTCAACAAACAGTTTCTCGTCGATTTTTTACCGCGTCGCGGAGCCGTCGTGGCCGGTTTCGACGTAAAATTTATTGAATATTTGTATGATGTCCTTAGCGCTCTTTATGTTCTTCTTTCCCAGAAAGGATTGCCTAATGCAACCCAGGCTGATTTTGATCAGGTTATCCCCATTGTGAAATCAATGGAGGAATGTGCGGATAAATCAGATTTTGAAGGTTATTATGATGGCATGTTCAAGTTTACATCAGTCTGTGTGAGGATAGTCGGCAACCCCATTCTGGAACAAATGATCCTCAATCTTTGGCCAAGCAAGAGGCGTATGGAATTTGCTACATTATACCGTCGCAAGGACAGTCTGAGAACAAACTTAAACTTCTTTCTTCAGGGTGTTACTTCTTTTTCGGAAGGCCGGTTTGATATTATTGAAAAATATATCAAAGAATATATCCAGCATGAAAAGGAATGCGCTATCCTTCTTGCGCATGAATTCAATCAAGACCCTGCCAAATGAACGGATCCGGTCTTTGCGTTTGTTTCGGTATCCTACCTGCGTACTAGAATATTATTTCATACACCGGACACAGGTTTCGCAATATAAATTCCCACAAAGTATACAATTGATGATGAACAAGAGAAGAACAACTCAAAGTACTGTGCCGTGCCTGTTTTCAATTCCCAATTAAAGCCTGTCCGTAAAAAACTCTGTCAATTATATCCGAAAATCATCCTACGATAGTGCCGTCACTGCGCCTGACATGCTGATGGGTCGCCTTGAAAGATGAATCCTAAATTTTTAAAATTTTGTTTGTAAACATTGAAGCTCTCCGCGGTAAGCCGCGGAGAATCTTTGATTCTTAAGATAAATTATAATTCTGTAAATGCTTGCTTACCCCGCAGCAAGCGAAAGTGTTTTCGCTGCCGAATTCAAATTATTTATAGTTGACTAAATAATAAATTTATAATTAACTTATATTGTCTAATGTATACAATCGTCATTTTTACAAAGATACTGAATTTTAAAAAACCCCTGTTTATTTAAATTCAGATTTTTAAAATAATAAAAAATCAACAGAAGGGAGCGTGGCATGAAATATCCGGACATTACATTTGAGTCATTATTTAGTTGGGTCAACAGGCCGAGGATTCTGTATTCCCCCGGACTAAGGTCAGAGGTGGGATTTGAAATGCTGAAATTAGGGGGTAAAAAGGCTGTCATTTATACTGATAAGGGTCTGGTTGCGGCAGGCATTGCCGAAATGGTGGCAGAGAAAGTGAGGAAGTCTGATCTGGAATTGGTCGGAATTTTCGACTCTATTATTCAGGACGCGAGGATCGATATTATCAACGAGGGTGCCGCGTTTTACAGGAAATGCGGCGCCGATTGCATGATCGCCGTCGGTGGCGGCAGTGTGATGGATACCGCCAAGGCGATCAATATCATGATTGGCGGGGGCAATGAAGACTTTCAGCCGCTGGCGGATCAGGCGGGATTATGGGATGGAGCGAAACATCTGCCTCCTCATATAGCGTTTCCCACAACGGCCGGAACGGGATGTGAGGTGACGTGCGCCATGGTGGTACTTGATTCAAAGGCCCACGCCAAACTACAGGTCACCCATCCTTATTGTAATGCCGACCTTGCCATGCTGGATCCGGAACTGACGGTGAAGCTACCGGCAAAGATCACCGCATTCACGGGTATGGACGCCCTGACCCATGCGATTGAGGGAATGACCTCCACCGGGGCATCGCCCATCTCCGACGCACTGGGACTGCATGCCATACGTCTCATCTTCAAGTATCTCCCCCTCGCCGTCAAGAACCCGGAGGACATTACTGCCCGGGGCAACATGCTCATCGCGAGTTCCCTTGGTGGGATGTGTTTTGGCAATACCATGCTGGGGGGAGTGCATGCAACGGCTCACGCCCTGGGCGCCCTCTACGGAATTCCACACGGCCTTGCCAATGCCATCATGCTTCCCATCGTGATGGATTATAACGTAACGGATGCGGCGGAACGATACATGATGATAGCGGACGCAATGGGGCTTGACGTGACGGACAAGGAACCTGAGGCAGCAGCGAAGATGGCGGTTGAGGCCGTTATTAATCTAAACAAGGAGATTGGACTTACCCAAACACTGAAGGATTTCAAAGTTCCCAACGACAAAGAGAAGTTGATGCCGCTGGTTGAACTGGCAAGCGCCGATGGCCAGGTCAGTTATAATCCGCGCTATCTGGAAGAGGACGATATTTTAAATCTTTATCTGAAAGCAATTTAACAAAACAAAAAGGAGATTATTATGGAATTCTGGAAAGATCCGCAAGAAGCCGTTACTGCTATTAAAACGATGTGGGAGGAAATTGGAAAGGATGAAGAGCTGCGACCAGCGGCTCGTAAGGTAAATCAACTTATAGTCTTCGATTACACCCAGGACGGACCCGGTTGCGCGGTATGGGTGGACTGCCGCAATGATGGTTTTACGGTTGGTTCCGGTATACCCGATGGAGTTGCCGATCTGACAATGACTCTTTCCGCAGATGACGCTCACCGCTCCTGGTCGAACAAGCTCAATCCTGTCATGGCGATTACGCTCAAGAAGATACGAATAAAGGGTTCCGCGACAGGTCTCCTCAAGCTGGTTCCCAAACTTAAGAAAGTAGCGGTTATTTATAATAAAGTGCTTACCGATCTGGGTATGGCTGATAAGATAATGAAATAGACCCATTGAAGAGTTCTATATAAAGAACATACGGGAAAGATAATATGTTAAAGCCGGCGCCTTTTGACATTCAAAAGCTGCCGGACGGAGTATAGCTATAGAATATATACAAGAAATGCTGTGCTTATTTAAATGCAATTCTTTAAAACAATGAATAAGGAGGAAAGTAGGCATTGAAAAAAGTAATTTTTAAAGTGAATTCCGTTCCAAACGAATTTATTGTCGATGATAAACTTGTTCTCATCGATTTACTCCGCAAGGACCTTCGCTTGACCGGAACAAAACAATCCTGCGATCGCAAGGGACAGTGCGGCGCCTGTACAGTTATCATAAATGGGAAAACCGCCCTGTCCTGTTTGAAAAAGGTCGTGGATTTGGATGGTGCTGACGTCATCACTGTCGAGGGATTGGGCACACCGGACAATCCTCATCTGATTCAGGAAGCTTTTGTCCTTGCCGGAGGAATTCAGTGCGGTTACTGTACCCCCGGAATGATAATGGCGGCTAAAGCACTGCTTGATGTAAACAAGAATCCAAGTGTGGATGATATAAAGAAAGCCCTGCGGCGCAATCTGTGCCGGTGCACGGGCTATAAAAGTATCATCGAGTCCATTCAACTTGCCGGCCGTTTTCTGAGAGGCGAAACAACGCCGGATCAGGTGCGGCCATCCGCTAAATCAGGAGCTATCGGAGTTTCTCACCCGCGCCCGGGATCAATGATGAAAGCCTGTGGCGCTACCAAGTACAGTGATGACATCGTCGTTCCGGGAGCGCTGGAGGCTGCGGCCGTAAGAAGTCCGCACCACAATGCGAGGATCAAGTCGATTGACTATTCGGATGCCGAAAAAATGCCCGGCGTGGTAGGCGTCATGACCGCCGCGGATATCAAGGGATCGAATAGCGTCGCCATTATTACGCCGGATGAGCCCATCCTGTGCGCCGAGTTTGCGGCGGTCATGGGATCACCGGTCGCTGCAGTTGTAGCCCTGACCAGAGAACAAGCCCGGGCCGCGGCAGCAGCCGTACGGGTGGACTATGAAGTACTTCCGCGTATAGCCACTGCGGCGGAAGCGCTTGCCCCGGGAGCGCCAAAGGTGAATCCCGATCCTGATTATCCAAACGAGGTTTATACTGTCGCGCAGATCAAAGGGGATGCGCAAAAGGCCATTTCCTCTTCAAAGCATGTCATAAAAGAAAAATTCTCTACACAACTTGTACATCAGGCCTGTCTGGAGCCGGAAACGGCGGTGGCTTATCTGGAAGGTGAAGGAGATGACGCTCAACTGGTGGTTATCGGCCGTTCCATTAACATTCATATGCACGCGGGGGTTCTCTCAACCGCTCTTGATTGGGACAATGTACGCTACATTGAGGCTTTTGCCGGCGGTCAGTTCGGTATAAAAATGGATATCACTTCAGAGGCTATTGCCGCGGCTGCCGCTCTTCATTTCAAGCAGCCGGTAAGGTACGTAGCCACCCTGGAAGAATCCATGATGATGACCACAAAAAGACACCCGTACAGCATGGATGTGCAATTAGGGGCCGATGCAGACGGAAAGATTACGGCATATACCAACGACTTTACCGTTGATAATGGGGCACACACATCGATTGGTGTCGTGATTATGGATCGTACTATCGAAATGCTGAGCGGCGCGTATAACCTGCCGAATGTAAAGGCAGATGGAAGACTAGTCTATACCAATGACGCATGGGGAGGGGCCGCCCGTGGTGCAGGACCACCTCAGGTAAATTTTGCCCTGGAATTGGCTATGGATATGATGGCCGCGAAGCTGAAGATGGATCCCTGGGAATTCCGAATGAAAAATTCCCTTCATCCGGGCGAGTCCACAGGTTCGGGGCATGTAGTCGATGAGTGGGCTTTCCTCGGCTGTCTGGAACGGATGAAACCTTTATACGATACGGCATGTAAAAATGCCAAAGACCACAAGAAAGGGGATATCGTCAGGGGTGTCGGACTGGCTGGCTCCAGCTTTGGTGTCGGTTCGGCAGGTGATGTATCCTATCTGGCTGTTGAGCTTGACCCCGACGACGGCCTGACGGTCTATGGGTCGGTTGCCGACCCGGGCGAAGGCAATGATGCCATGTTAAGCCAGATCGCCGCGCATTGCATGGGGATTCCTCTGAAAAAAGTCAGGCTGCAGACCCGTGACACCGAACTTACACCTGATTCGGGTGTATCGGCATCATCACGGCAGACCTATATGTCCGGGGGCGCGTTGGTTAAGGCAATTGAAATGCTCAAAGCTGCCATGAAGGAAGTCGGGGCCAAGAATCATGCCGATCTGGTAGCGGCGGGTAAACCAACCAAGTATATGGGAAGAAATATCCTTAACGAAGTGGAAGGCCTTAATAAGGAAACCGGTCAGGGTCAGGCATGGGCATCCTTTATCCATGGGGCTCAATTGGCAGAAGTAGAGGTCAATACAAAAAATGGCGAAGTAAAGGTTCTGAAAATGACCACCGTTGTTGATCCCGGAACGATCATCAATCCGCAGGCCGTCATCGGACAAGTTGAAGGCGGAGCGGATATGGGAGCGGGATATGCCCTCAGGGAACACTTTGTTCTTGGAAAATCAAAAGACTGGGTTACGTACAAATTCCCCACTATTGGCATGTCTTTTGACCAGGAGACTGTTCTGCTTGAATCTCCAAGGTCCAAGGGTCCTTTAGGCGCTACCGGTGTAGGAGAATTTACTTTGATGGCCACGCATCCGGCAATTGCTAATGCGGTTTATAACGCTATCGGCGTGTATATTTGCGATTTGCCCATCACTCCCGATAAGGTATTGGCGGCATTAGCGAAGAATAAATAAACTGGTTAACAGAATTATTTGATGAATGCAGTTGATGGTAAAACAATTAAAGCACCGTATACTCGCACGATCGGCGGTGTTGATGTCTTGTTCAACGGGGAGGGGTTTTTTATAAATCCCTCCCAGTGGACAGATGAAGTGTTCGAGGTTCTGGCGCATGAAGCCGGCGTGGATGAGATAAGCGATACGCAGCGTATGGCCGTTCACTTCATTAGAAAATTTTACGAGGAGCAGGGGAAAGCCCCCCTGAACCACCACCTGAAGGTTGGCACCAATATGAGCATGGCAGAACTCGAAGTCTTGTTTCCGGGCGGCATTAAGTATGGGTTACGCCGCCTGGGTGGTCTGCCTGATCCCAAGGGTTGCAGAAAGGCTGTCGGTTGGAACGTCAAGAACAATTAATATACCTCGATAATGCCGCCACTGTTTTTCCGAAGCCTGAAGGTGTGCTGCGCAAAATGATGGACACCTACCAGTCTCTGGGTGTTTCTCCCGGCCGCGGCGGTTATGACCTGGCCATAATGGCTTCAGATCTTGTTATGGACGTCCGGGAGCATCTCTGCCGGTTTTTCGGGAGCGATGCTCCTGAAAGGGTGACTTTTGCCTCCAATGCATCTGATGCACTCAATTTAATTATCCAGGGAATGATCGAACCGGGCTGTCATGTGGTAAGCTCGCAGCTGGAACATAACTCCGTGCTCCGTGTCCTGCATCACTTTCAGGAGCAGGGAATCATTAATTATGACCTGGTGGGATTTGACGGTCAGGGGCGCATAGACCCGGATGATGTTGCCCGGGCGATAAAACCGGAAACAAGGATGGTAATCATCAACCACGCATCCAATGTTACAGGAACTATTCAGAATGCGGAAGCTATCGGTCGTGTCTGTCAGAACCATAATGTTCCCCTCATTCTTGATGCAGCTCAAAGCGCCGGTTTGGTACCCATCCGCATGCGGGAATGGGGAGTAAGCGCTTTAGCCTTCACAGGACACAAGTCGCTGTTGGGTCCTTCAGGCATCGGGGGGCTTGTGTTTACCAGTGATGTCGATATCCGAACCACTCGGTTTGGCGGCACCGGAGTCGATTCCGAAAGTCTGGTGCATACCCAGTCCTATCCCCACCGTCTGGAAACCGGTACTCTGAATCTTTTAGGTATCATCGGCCTGGAAGCCGGGTTGGAATACGTGGAACAGCTGGGCATTGATGTCACGCGGAGAAAAGAAGTCGCTTTGGCGCAAAGATTGGCGCAGGGTTTATCCGAAATCCCTGCCGTCCGAATACATGGACCTTCCGGCTGGGATAATCGTCTGGCTGTGCTCACTACAAATGTGCAAAATATGGTGCCTGAAGATGTCGGAGCCATTCTGGATGGCGATTACGGTATTGCAGTGCGGACAGGACTGCATTGCGCACCCCTGGCGCATCGGGGCTTGAACACGTTCCCTTACGGAGGTGTCCGTTTCAGCATTGGTCCCTTCAATACAATCAACGATATTGACGCTGCTGTTTCTGCTATGGCCCGGATCGGAAAAAACAAATAAACGCATGGACTTTTTTTGGGGCAATGAAATTCCCCGTCGCAAGCGACGGGGAATTTAACTCATAGAGCTTAACGTTAAAAAAATAAAAGAGGAATATTTTACATGAATGACAATGAGAACATTGCAAGAACCGTTTGTGAAAAATTGCGTAACGGTTCTTCTTCGGTATTGGTATCTATTATAAATCAACAAGGCTCATCTCCCCGGCATGGCGGAACGAAAATGGTCGTCGATGACCAGGGGAAAAGTCACGGCACTATCGGCGGCAGCTTATTAGAAGCGACTGTAATTAATGATGCTGTTGCTGTTTTGTCTGAAAAAAAATCACGGGTGATGAGTTTCAATCTTACCGGCGACAGCGCATACTCAAAAGATATGATTTGCGGCGGGAAAGCAGAAATTTTGCTTGATTTCATCCCATCTTCAAAGGAAAATCTGAATTTATTCACTACAGTTCATGATATGCTCCGGGCGGGTCGCGATTTCTACTTTTTAACGGCCTACCGGGATCAGGGATGTTTTGTCGAGGTTCTTGGACATACGCTATTTACCTCCGATGGAAAAACCATCGGCAATTATTCATGGAATGCTTCGGATCTGGATACGCTCAAATCCGAAGCAAAGGGCATTTCAACAACCGCTGTTCTTAAGCTTGCGGATATCCGGGTTGTTATGGATCCCATAAGAAAGACAGAGACACTATACTGTTTCGGGGCGGGCCATGTGGCCATGCCCACGGCCCACATGGCCGCTTTAGCGGGATTTCGCGTTGTTGTCATTGATGACCGCGCCGAATATGCCAATAAGGAGCGTTTTCCCGATGCCGATGAAGTTCGCGTTATTGATGATTTTAACCATGCCCTGGACGATCTGATCATTGACGCCGATTCATACATTGTTATCGTAACGCGCGGGCATGTTTTTGACCGCGTTGTTCTTGGAACGGCCTTAAACACCAAAGCAGGTTACATCGGTATGATCAGCAGCCGGAAAAAAAGAGAGACGATTTATCAGGCGCTGATGTCAGACGGCGTAAGTAAAGAGGCTCTGGCACAAGTCCATTCCCCCATCGGCATTGATATCGGCGGGGAAACGCCTGCAGAGATCTCCGTCAGTATTGTTGCCGAATTAATCAGCGAACGGTATAAGAAAAAGAAATGACACAAGTCCGTTATGCCGCCATCATCCTTGCCGCCGGTTATTCTTCGCGCATGGCGCAATTCAAGCCTTTGCTGCGCCTGGGTGGGGAAACGATGGCGGATCGAGTTATTTCGATGTTTGCGCAAAACAACGTCGATGTGTTTCTGGTGACAGGCTGGAATAAAGAAGCTCTGTTTGCAGGCGTTAAATGCCACGATGTGACGATTGTAGAAAATCCCGATTATCAAAATGGAATGTTTACATCCGTTCTGGCGGGGATCAGTTGTCTGCAATTGAATTATGAAGCGTTTTTTGTCATGCCCGTCGATATACCGCTGGTAAGGTCTGCGACGGTTCACCGTCTGCTCTTCGAAGCGGACAAACAACCGGGTAAAATCATTTATCCCACCTTCGGAACATATCGGGGACATCCGCCTCTCATCCCTTCCAGTCTGATTGCTTCCCTGTTGCAATGGAAACAGGATGGAGGGCTAAAGGCGTTTCTCAATTCCTGTAGAGACCTTGAATTGGAAGTGCCTGTTTGCGATCGTAACATCCTGTTCGATATCGATGCGTCTGATGACCTTAAAGAAGCGTTGGAACGTTTGCGAAGATACGATGTGCCGACAGAGGCGGAGTGTGATGTTATAATGAACGTGATTTACCCTATGCCTCAATCCATTCGAAGGCATTGCTTGAAAGTCGCCGAGGTAGCCACGGTCATAGGCAGCCGATTACTGCAATGCGGCCAGAAAATAGACATGGCAATGATCCGGGCCGCCGCCCTGCTGCATGATTTGGCTAAAGGCATGCCTGATCACGACATGGAGGCGCATCGAATGCTTCATGACATGGGATTTGGCAAGGTGGGCGATTTGATAGCTCAACATACAGATTTAAGGAGTATGGATAATCAAACAACCCTTGAAGAAAAGATCGTATATATTGCCGATAAGTTTGTGGATGACGACAACGTGGTATCTCTCGATGAACGCTACAGGACGCGGAACCGACGCTTCGCAGTAACGCCCGAAATCGAAGCTAAAATATTACGGCGCAAAGCCCGCGCCCTTAAAGTAAAACGAGATCTGGAACAGATTCTTGGTTACGCTCTGGATGTAAAGACCTTTTTTGACGCAGGTATTCAGACAGGAGAATAAAAGGTCTGTCGTCAATGTTCGTTGTATAAAATGGCAGGAAGGGAAATATTTCTGAATTAAAAGAACGGGGGACAATCGACAGTGATTATCCCCCGCTTAAAATGCATTTAATTAAGATACTGCGTTAAATAATATTTACCATACTTCAGGAAATGCAATATTTGTAAATACATCTTCCAGTTTGACCTTGTGACCCTGTTCCATGGTAGCCAGTGACTGAAACATCTTCTTTTGTCCGGCATCGGTACTGCAACCGGCCATTTTCGTGTACATGTCCATGGCTTCTTCTTCATTTTTTACCGCCAGCGCAATTGCATCAGCGGGCTTCATGCTTAAACTGAGTTTTGGTTTTTCGATAGTCAGGGAAACCTTATAATCTTTTGTCTCATCAAAATGCATCTGTTTGGCGCCGGAAGTAAAACCCTCCAAAAACTTACGATGTTTTGCCTCTTCATCAGCCAGCTCCGCGAAGGTTCGCTTAAGATTGGCGTCTTTTACTTTATCGGAGACTCCTTTGTAAAACTCATAAGCCTCGATTTCATTGGAAATAGCAAACGTGATTATTTTTTTGAATTCATCCGTTTTCATGGCTAACCTCCATTTTGATTGTGTCGGTTTGATTCTTTCGATAAACCCAACATCATCTTTGATTGTCGATTGCATGTAAAATTTACAATAAATGCAGCGCTACGTCAAAGTATTTATTATCACGTAACATTGGCGATAAAGACCGCTTCCGGTTTTTCAAAAAGCAATGCCCCTATTAAGGGGCATTTTTATTATGTAAAATCTACTATAGTGTTTTATAACTGATGAGAGTTATGCCGCTTCCAGTTTTACCGCGCAGACTTTGTATTCGGGAATTTTTCCTATCGGGTCCAAAGCCGGATTGGTCAGCAGGTTCACGGATGCGTCCGCAAAATGAAAATTCATAAAAATCGAGCCCGGCGCGCTCTTTTTTGTGATGCTTGCCTTGGCTTCGACGGTACCGCGTCTGGATGTAACCTTGACTTTTTGACCTTCTGAGATGCCCAGCTTATCCGCATCAAAAGGATTAAGTTCGATCAGACTTTCCGGACAACGCTCGGAAAGGCCTATCGAACGGGTTGTCATTGTCCCTGTGTGATAGTGATACAAAACGCGTCCCGTGGAAAGCAGGAACGGATATTCTTTGTCCGGCAACTCATTGGCCGGTATAAATTCAATGGCCGTGAAAAGTCCCAGACCACGGGAGAATTTATCCTTATGCAGGAACCTGGTTCCCTGATGTTCCGGCGTGGGGCAAGGCCACTGGATGCCCTGCTTTTCGAGACGTTCATAACTGATTCCCGCATAGCTGGGCGTTACTTTCGCGATCTCTTCAAAAATTTCTTTCGCGGATGAATAATTCATTGCGTAACCCATTTTATTGGATATGCCGCAGATTACTTCCCAGTCGGTTTTGGATTCTCCCGGGGCTTCTATCGCTTTGCGAACCCGCTGAACACGGCGCTCGGTATTGGTAAATGTGCCTTCCTTCTCCGCAAAGCTGGCAATCGGCAGAACCACGTCGGCCAATTGTGCGGTTTCAGTCAGGAAAAGATCCTGAACAATCATTAAATCCAGCTTCTTCAGTTCTTTTTTCACGTGCTGCAGATCCGGATCGGAAAGAAGCGGATTTTCGCCCATGATGTAAATCGCTTTA
>Ga0153915_10000830_pt1 | contig 28472 bp, 29 predicted proteins | sample Opewatmetagenome_2_FD_107003 | JGI IMG/M metagenome (GOLD analysis project Ga0153915, IMG submission 107003) | Freshwater wetland microbial communities from Ohio, USA - Open water 3 Core 3 Depth 3 metaG | ecosystem: Environmental > Aquatic > Freshwater > Wetlands | place: USA: Ohio, Lake Erie...
GAGAACCTGGATCTGTTCCGCGTCGTAACCGCTGCCCTGCTGGTTCTTGGTCATAGACCCTGAATGAGGGGTTGAGGGTTGCTCAGCGCACCAGCTGCAGCGACGCGACCGTGCGGCGCGGCGCTTCCAGCCGGAGCTGTACTGGCGCCGCCTCCAGGCTCACGAACCGCGGCTCCTCCAGCGGCACCACGGTCCCGGCCGGCTCGGTGCGCGCGAACCATCTCCGCCTGAGCCGCAGGAAGCGGCGAAACAGCCTGGCGCGGTCGAACGCGAGCCGCTGCTCGAGCACCGGCCACGGGCCCGCCAGGAGGGCCTGCTTCGCCGGCGGGCGAGGACCGCGCTCGTGAGCGGCCGTCCCCGCCGCCTCGGCGAACCACTCCAGCAGCAGGTCGTGGTCGTGGATCTCGCCCAGACAGTCCTGCAGCTGCCGCGCGAGCCGCCGCTCCTCGTCATATGCGACCCCGCACGTCTCGGCGTGGAAGTCCAGGACGTAACGTAGCCGCTTGACCGTGATCCTGAGCTTGTGCAGGTCGGACACCGAAGGCAGGCGCTCCGCCATCCCGGGCCGCGCTGTCACGCGGCGCGCCACGCGCTGGATGGCGTCGGCCAGGTACCGCACCGCCATCGCGTCGTCCTCGGCCGCCGCGCCGAAGCGGGGCCGGCGGGCCAGCTGGTCCAGCCCGCTCCTGAGCCCGGCGTACCGGCCGCGCGCGAAGGACGCCCTGAGCCGCTGCTGCGCCCGCCAGCGCCGTTCCTTCAGCGCCGCCAGCAGGTCCTCGAGCCGCCCGGCCTCCGCGCCTTCGAGGTGCTGCAGGTGCCGGTCCTCCAGCAGCATGGTGATGACGTCGAGGTCCCGCACCCGTCCCAGCGCCCTGGCCAGCCAGCGCAGGTGCGGGCGATTGGCGCGCTTCGGGGGCCGCACCACGCCGGAGAACAAGGCCAGCGCCGCACGCAGGCGCCGCGTCTGGACCCGCATCTGGTGCACCGCCTCAGGGTCGTCGCCCCGCCGCGCCGTTTTCTCGAGGGCCAGCAGGTCCCGCACCTGCCGGGCGACAATCCGGCTCGCCGCCTGGCGGACCGTGAGCGCCGTGGCCGGTGCGAGCTGCGGGGCAGGGCTCATCGCCTGCCCCTGCCGCGCGCGTACCCGCGGGCCGCGGCATCGGCGCTCTCGCCGCCCAGCAGCCACCGGATCCGCTTGATCCGCCCGCTCGTCCGGTTCGCGTTGACCAGCGCCAACACTTCGGGGGTCATCAGGGACAGCTCCTGCCGCCACGCGCTCGACTGCACCCGCACGAACAGAGTGCCGTCGGTCCCCACCGACTCCGGCACGGCCACCTCGGCGATCCGCTCCCCCACCAGGCGAGGCCACGCCTCGACCACGGCGGCCTGCTCGAGGCGCTCCGCCAATCCCGCGGTCTTGAGGTAGCCGGCGAGCAGCTCGCCCAGCTTGGTCGGCCTCGACTTGCGCACGCCGCTCATCCCTGTGTGCACCTCGTCACTGCGTCTCGATGCGTCCCTCGCCGATCCGCCATCGCGGAAGCCGGCTGACGGCTTCGGGCATCTCGCCGTCCCGCGGCACGGTGGCGAACACCTGGCTCCCCTGCTCGGCGAGGCCATCCACCAGCGACCCCAACCTCGCGCTGCGCGCGGCATCCAGCTCCGCGAACGCGTCGTCCAGACAGATGACCGGCAGCCCGCCTCCGCCCCCGCCCCTGCTGCCATCCGCCAGCGTCTCGGCCTCGACCAGGCGGAGCGCCATGGCTGCGGTGCGCCACTGACCAGCCGAGCCGTACACACGCAGCTCGTGACCGCCGAGCAGCAGTCGCAGGTCGTCGCGGTGCGGGCCCACCGACGTGGTGCCGCGCGCCACGTCCCGCTCGCGCGAGCGTTCCAGGGCGACGGCCAGCTCTGCGTCGTTGCCCGTCCCGCGCGAGTGGTAGCACAGCTCCGCGTCGCGCGTCTCGCCGATCGCGCGGCAGTGCTCGGCGTACCGCGCCGCCCATTGCTGCACCCACGCTCGGCGCACCGCCGCCACCGTCGCGCCGGAGCGCGCCAGCAGCGCCTCCCAGTCCGCGATGTCGGCCGGCGTCGCGCGGCACCGGTGCCGGAGGGCTCGCCGGTACTCCGCCAGAGCCGTCACGTAGCCGCGGGCGACGAGCGAGAGCAGGACGTCCAGGTAGCGCCGTCGCTCCCGCGCCCCGCCCGCCACCAGCTGCACGTCGTCGGGGCTCAGCACGACGCCCCGGACCACTCCGATGGCGTCGGCCTTCCTGCCAATCACCCGCCCGTCAACGCTGACGCGCTTCTCGCGGGTCCGCGCGTCGTAGCCGGCGGCAACCACTCGCTTCTCCCGTCTCCCGCCCGGCGACCGCGGCCCATCCTGCCGCCCTTCGCCTTCCCGATCTCCGCCATCCCCGGCTTCGGTTTCCACCGCGACGTGGAACCCGTTCTCGCCGAATCGCACCAGCTCCCGGTCGAGCGCGCCGCGAAACGACCGGAACACTTCACCGTACAGCAGCGCCTCCAACAGGCTCGTCTTCCCGTGCCCGTTCGGCCCGATGAGCACGACGCCAGGCGCCGGCAGCTCGAAGTCGGCATCCGCCAGGTTGCGGAACGCACGGACGGCGAGCCGCTCGAGTCGCGCTATCGCAGCCTCACGGTGACGCTCGGTGTCGTCGTGTCGTGTCCCATGATGTCGGCCGCTGCCACCGCGAAGGTGAACGGCTGGTGGTGCAGCGACCCCAAAGGCACCGGGTACAGAGCATGGAACACGGTGTCCATCGGGTAAGCCGTCGGGATGGCCAGGGGCGCTCCCTCGAGCACGAGCGCCACGGAGTCAATGAGCGACTGGCTGCGCGCCGTCACGTCGATGTTCAAGATGCCGACTGAATCCACCAGCGTGTCCCGGGAGGGGATGTACACCAGCGATAGCGCCGCAACCGGGCCCTGCGGCGGCGGACCGGTCGGGGTCCGCGCCTCGCGGCAGCCCCACGCCACACCGCCCACCAGCGCCACCAGAGCGCCCCGCTGCGCGGCGCGCGATACGCCACGAAGCGCCTGGTACCGCCCGATTCCGGCACTCCCGCGCCGGGGCCTGATCACGTGCTGGAAGATAGCCACGAAATGCAGGCAGATCAATGGCTTAAGCCCAGTCGCAGCTACGGCTCGACGGTCAGGACGGCACTGTCTCTGGCGGCAAATCCGATAAGATTGTACGCCGTTGCAAGAAGCACGACTGGGGTGCCGGACGGCACACCGCTCGGCACCTGCCAGACGACGTTGGTCGTCTGCGCGGTGGTGTCCGGAAGCAGGAAGGTGGAGTCGCCTTGGAGCGCGCTGAACGTGCTCCGCAGCGAGACGACGATGCTGTCCAACCCCTGGACGTCGGTCGCGTAGATCGAGGCCAGGACGGCACCCGGGCTCGTGACCCGCAGCCCTGCCGCGGGGAACACCTTGACCGTCGGCGGTGCGGGCCGCGCGCGCGGATCGGTACAGGCGAGCACGCACGCGCACAGGGTCACGGCGATGCGCAGACCCGGCGGCCCGATCGCCGGTCCGCGGGAGGACGCCGCGCGTCCGTGGCTCCGCGCCGCCGCTCCCTCGATCACTTTCCCTGGAACCTCGCCCTCCGCTTCTCCAGGAAGGCCGTAAGTCCTTCCTTCATGTCCTCGGTCGCGGCCACGAGTCCGAAGGCGTCGGCCTCGAGCGCGAGGCCCTGCTCCAGAGTCATTTCGAGCCCGCGGTCCACTGCTTCCATCACCAGCTTCACGGCGAGCGGGCCGTTGGCGAGGATGGTCCGCATCACCATGTCGGCCTCGGCGAGCAGGTGCTCGGCGGGCACGACCTTGCTCACCAGTCCGATCCGCAGAGCCTCCGCGGCGTCTATCTGCTCGCCGGTGAGGAGCAGATGGAGGGCGTTCCCCTTGCCGACGATGCGCGGCAGCCGCTGCGTCCCGCCGTAACCGGGCGTGATGCCGAGCTTGACCTCGGGCTGGCCGAACCTGGCGTTCTCGCTCGCGATGCGGATGTGGCAGGCCATGGCCAGCTCGCAGCCGCCGCCCAGAGCGTAGCCGTTCACGGCTGCGAGGACGGGCTTGCCCATGGTCTCGAACGCACGGAGCATCGCCTGGCCCTTGAGCGCGCGCCGGCGCCCCTCCAGCACGCCCTGCGTGGCGAGATCGCCGATGTCGGCGCCCGCGACGAAGGCCTTCGCCCCCGCCCCGGTCAGGATGATGCCGCGCACCAACTCGTCGGCCTCGAGGAACCGGGCGGCCTGGTGGAGCTGGTCCACCACATGGTCGTCCAGCGCGTTGAGCTTCTCCGGGCGGTTCACCGACAGCGTGGCGACGCCGTCCTTCACGATCACCAGCAGGTGTTCGAAGTTCATGGCAAAAAAGTTAGCGGCGCCTTAGGTTGGCCGCTATGCGGCTTCAGCACTTCAACTGGACGTCGTCGGGGGGCCTGACCCTCCTCGACCAGACGCTGCTGCCGGCGGAGGAGCGGTGGCTCGAGGTCTCGACCGTGGACGCTCTGGTGGAGGCGATCCGCGCGCTGCGCGTGCGTGGGGCGCCGGCCATCGGCATTACCGCCGCGATGGGCCTGGTCGCCGCGTTGCGGGCGCATGCGCGCGAGCCGCGAGCCGCGTTCGCGCGGCTGGTCGAGCGCGACGCCTTGGTCATCCGCGGCGCGCGACCGACCGCCGTGAACCTCGGCTGGGCGATGGACCGGATGGTGCGCCGCGCCGGTGCCACGTCCGGCGAGACGAGCGATGTCCTCGCCGCGCTCGAGGCCGAGGCGCAGGCGATCTGGGACGAGGACCGGGACGCGTGCTGGAGCATCGCGCAGCACGGGCAGCCGCTGCTGTCACGCCGAGGCACGGGCGCGACGGCGCCGGGGAGCGCGGATCCGGTCAACGTCCTCACGCACTGCAATACCGGCTTCCTCGCGACGGGCGGCATCGGCACGGCGCTCGGCATCGTGCATCTCGCGGCCGAGCAGGGGAAGCGGGTGCACGTCTGGGTGGACGAGACGCGGCCGCTGCTGCAGGGCAGCAGGCTCACGGCGTGGGAGCTGGTGAAGGCGGGCATCCCGCACACGGTGATTCCTGACGGTGCCGCGGCGGGGCTGATGGCGCGGGGCAAGGTGGACGTCTGCCTGGTCGGCGCCGACCGGGTCGCGCGCAACGGCGACGTGGCGAACAAGGTCGGGACCTACGCGCTGGCCATTGCGGCGGCGCGGCACCGGGTGCCGTTCTATGTCGTGGCGCCGACGTCCAGCTTCGATCCGGAGTGCGAGAACGGGGACGCGATCCCGATCGAGGAGCGACGGCCGGAGGAAGTGACCAGACCGCTCGGCATCCAGGCGGCGCCCGGTGAGAGCAGGGCGTTCAATCCGGCATTCGACGTGACGGGTGCGGACCTGATCGCCGGCTACGTGACGGAGGTCGGAATTCTGAGGCCGCCTTTCGACCGGAGAACGGAGTGACGATGCGGGCGATTCGCTACCATGGTCCGAAGCAGCCGCTGCGGCTCGAAACCCTCCCCAAGCCGGTCCCGGGGCCGGGCGAAATCGTCGTCAGGGTCAAGGCGGCGGGCATCTGCCATACCGAGCTGCACTTCCTGAGCGGTCTGCTCAACCTCGGCGTGCACCCGGTGACGCTCGGCCACGAGGTCGTGGGCGTGGTGGAGGAGCAGGGGGCGGGCGTAACGACCGTGAAGGAGGGCGACCGCGTCATCCTCTACTACTACGTCGGCTGCGGGCGCTGCCCACACTGCCGCGTCGGCGAGGAGAACCTGTGCGACGCGCTCCAGGCCGAGTACGGGTTCGTCTCCGACGGCGGCTTCGCCGAGTACGCCACGGTGCCGGCGCGGAATGCGGTGGAGCTTCCCGAGAACGTGAGCGACGAGGCGGCGGCGCCGATCGGCTGCGGCGTGACCACAGCGGTCCACGCCGCGGCCCTGGCACGCCTCGCGGCCGGCGATGTGGTGCTGGTGTACGGCGTGGGCGCGGTCGGTTTCGGCCTGATCCAGCTCGCGAAGCTCTCCGGCGCGGAGGTCATCGCCGTCTCACGGACCCCCGCCAAGCTGGAGAAGGCCGCAGCGCTCGGGGCCGCGCACCTGCTGAACCACAAGGACGGGAGCGTGGCCGAGCGCGTGAAGGAGGTCACGCACGGCCACGGCGCCGACGTCGTCTTCGAGCTGGTGGCGACCAGGGAGACGATGACGGCGTCCACCGCCGCGCTCGCCAAGCGCGGGCGCCTGGTCTTCATCGGCTACTCCGAGGACAGCTACAGCGTGCACCCCATCCAGCTCGTCGTCACAGAGGCGAGCGTCACCGGCTCGGTGGGCAACACGCTCGACGAGCTGGTGCGCGCCGTGGATCTGGTCGCGCGCGGCAGGATCCAGACGGTGGTGGACCGGGTGCTGCCGTTGGGCGAGTTCCAGAAGGGGATTGACGCGCTGGCGGCGGGCCAGCTCATCGGACGGGCGGTGCTCAGGCCGTAGCTACCACCCGATTCCCACCGCCGCGACCAGCCGCGCATCGAGCTGTCCTGGCCTGCTTCGCTGCGTCGGGTCGTCCACCGTCACCAGCGTCAGCCAGCCACCCACGTCAACGAAGACCGGCGCCAGCGGGATCAGTCGCGCGCCGATCTCGGCGCCCGGCTCCCAACCCGTAAACCACTGCCGCTCGGTGAAGGGTGACGGAGGAGCGAAGCAGCCGGGGACGGTGCAGGGAATCCCGGTGCCGGCCAGCGGCACCGGCGGATAGAGCACCTGGCTCAAGGTGCGCCGGTGGTAGCCGACAAACTCGCCGAAATACACCATGAGCCGCCGCTGGGGAGCGCTGAGCGACAGCACGGTGGGATAGTAACGCACCGCGAGGTCCAGGCTCCACGCGCTGTAGCTCCAGGGCGAGCCGGGATACACCTGCGGGCATCCCGTGATGGGGCACAAAGCCGGAGGCGCCACGGTCCCTCCGCCGCCCGGCTGCGCGTAGGCGATGAGCTGGGGCGAGGCGTTCGAGTGACGGTGGCCCCCGATCAGGCCCACCGTCCATCGTCCGAACACCAGCGGCTCGAGGCCGAAGCGCTCGCGGCTGTCCACCAGGGCGGCGACGTCGAAGAAGGCGGTCCGCCGCGGCGACACGACGGCGACCGGCGTCGCGCTGCCGCTGGCGGGCGGCGGCGCCTGCGCGGCCAGCGACGTGGCGACCAGCAGTGGCAGAATGGCGAGGCGAAGTGCGCGCATCGGCCCCTCCCGAAGGGCTCTCCCGGAGCATGGATGGTGCACGGGCGTGCCGGCGGGTCGCGCCCCTGTTCTGGTGACCCCGGGTCGCGTCACCGCGTCACGGCGCGTCCGCGGCCGCGACTCTGTGAGGAGCCGCTCGTAGGACCGCGACGCTCTTGCTCCCCGGCGCGCCGTCGGGACACTGGGCGTGAGACAGATGGACCGGTGCCCAGACGCCGAGGAGCGACGTGAAGCGGCTGGCGCGCACTCAGGGTCCCGCCGGGATGGGGACGTTCGCGGCGCGGAGCAGCGCCTGGAAGCGGGGCTCGCCGTGCACAAACGCGAACAACGGGCGTGCCGCAATGATCCCGAAGAACGCCCGCTCCTCCAAGGCCCGCTCGAGCCAGTACAGCGTCGCCTCCCGGTCGGCAGCCGCAGCGTAGAAGGCCGCCATCCACTGGGCCTGGACGAAACTCCCGTCCCCCCGGACTGAGGCGGCGGCGATCGAGTCCGCCTGACGATGTGCCGCGTCATGGCCGCTCCGGCACGCCGTTCCGGGGACGCCAGTGACTCCCGGCGCCGACGGCCCGCAGCGATCGGCGCTCAGCAGAATCTCCGCGCCGAGCCACCCCAGCATCAGGGAATCCCCGCTCACCTCTCGTGCCATCCGGAGCGCGGCCTCCGCCTCGGGCAGCCGCCCGGCGCACAGCAGGATGGACGAGACGTCACCCACGAGCGGCAGGTCCAGGGAGTCCACCCCGAGTGCCGTCCGCGCCTCGTGCGCCGCCTCCTGGACGCGCCCGAATCCCAACAGCGCAAACGCGAGGGTGAGGTGGGCCCGGGCGTTTTGGGGCTCGCGGGCGAGGACGGACCGTGCCAACCGCTCCCCCCGCGCGTAGTCGTACTCGAACCACGTCGCCACCGCGGAGCGCGCGATCAGGCCACTGGCCAGCGCGGGGTCGAGTGCGAGGGCGCGGTCGGCGGCCTCGCGGGCCCGCGGATAGACCGCGCGCGGTGGGTAGAACTGGTCGTGGTACATCCATACCCACGCGAGCCCGGCCCACGCCGCCGCGAACGCGGAGTCCTGCGCGATGGCGTCCTCGTAGCTGGTGACCGCGTGCCGGAGGTTGACGAAGCCGTTTCGCCGGGTGAGCGCTTCCGCCCGCACGAACGCGTCGTACGCCGCGGCACTGCGGGTGGGCCGAACCGCCAGCGCGGCGCGTTCGGCGGGGGCCAGCTCGCCCACGATGGCCAGCGCGACGGAATCCGACACCGCCGCGATGAGGCCGAAGAGGTCCTCGGTGGGGCGCTGGTACGCCGCCGACCAGCGCACCCGGCCCGTCACGGCCTCGACCAGCTGGACGCTGATTCGCACTCGCGCGCCGCCGGGCAGCATCGCCCCATCCACGAGGTAGCGCGTGTTGAGGGCCTGGCCGATCCGGTGAGGCTCCCGTGTCCCGCGAGCCAGGACGGTGCGCACGCTGGCCGAGCTGCGCACGTCAAGACGCGGGATTCGGCCCAGGTTCGTCGTGATCTGGTCGGCGAGCCCCTCAGCGAGGAGGGTGAGACTGGAGTCCCGGGCCCGGTTCTCGAACACGAGGACCGCGACGCTGTTGAAGGACGGCACGCGAGCGCCCCGGGCGCACGGCGGTGGCGTGCCGTCGGGGCACTGGCTCTTGAGTTGCGCGGCTGCGCCGACTGCGAGGAGCAAGACGCCTGCGAGCGCCAGGCGCGGCGCCATGCGTTCGTGCATTCCTGCCTCGGTCGCTGCCCTCACGGCTCCGCCCACAACGGCCGCGACGCCTCGAACACGCGTTGGATCCGCGGGTCCGTCAGCCAGTCCGCGCCGCCGCGACTCTGCCAGATGGCGGCCCCGGGCGGGGCCCGCTCGAGCAGCGCCAGGGCGTCCTCCCGATCGCCCACCGCATACAGCACCGCGGCCAGGAGGCCGGCGACGCGGGGATGGATCGGTCCAGCTGGCGGCAGATCGCCCAGGATCGCGCGCGTTCGCTCGCGCGCCCCGGCGGTGTCGCCCATCGCCAGCGTGAGCCGCGCGGCTTGCGCCCGCGTCCCCAGCTCCGCGCCCACGGGGATGACGCGCTCCAGGTTGGTGCGGTCCGCGCGCGCGCCGGCCGTATCGCCCAGCTTGAGGCGGTCGAGCGCGCGGATGATGAAAGCGTTGGAAGAGGCGGGATCCAGCGCCAGCACGCTGTCGCAGGCCGCGATCCCCTCGTGGGCCGGCGCCACGCTCGCCAGGCTCAGCATGGTCACCGGTCGGCCCGGCTCGGCCGCGATGGCCGTGCGGTACGCCGCCAGCGCCTCCGCCTCGCGTCCCATGGCGCCCAGGAGGTCTCCGAGCTGGTGCCAGGCCTCCGCGTTGCGCGGATTCACGGCGACGGCGCGGCGGTATCCGGTCTCGGCGCCCTGCCAGGTGAGCGGGTCGCGGACCATGCCCGCATTGCCCTGCGCCATCCAGGTATCCGAGCTGGTCGAGTCGAGCGCCAGCGCGCGGTCCGCCGCCGCGATACTGCGCCTGCTCAGGCTGTCGGCTGGCGGCCGGCCGTCGGCCGTCCAGCCCCGCTGGATGAGGATGCCGTAGGCCACGCTCAGCTTCGCCCAAGCCACCGCCAGCGCGGGATCCAGCGCGCCGGCCGCCTCGTACTCGGTGATCGCCTGCCGCACGGAAACCGGCGTGCGCTGCGCCAACAGCACGTCGCCCTTGAGCAGGTGGTCGAAGGCTTCGCGATTCTCGGTCGGCCGCGCCGCCAGCGCCGCGCGCTCGGTGGGCAGGAGCGAGCCCGCGACGCCGGCCACCACGTGCTGGGCGATGTCTGCCATGATCGCGAAGGCGTCGCCGTCACCGCTGTCGTACTCCTGGCCCCAGGCGCGGTACCCGGTGGAGGCGCGCGCCAGCTCGGCCCGCACGCGCAGCCGCCGGCCCGCGCGCTGCACGCTGCCGGTGACCAGGTAGGCGACGCCGAGCGCCCGCCCGACGGCGGCGGGTCCGCCGGTGACGTCATGGCGGTACGGGCGCACCGCGTAGCGGGACTTCACCGTGAGGCGCTCCACGTCGCCCAGGCGGGTGATGATCTCCTCGGTTATGCCTTGGGCGAGGTAGGCGTCGTTGCTGTCGGCCGACAGGTTGTCGAAGTAGAGCACCGCGACGCTGTTGGGCGGCGGGGCGCTCGCGCGCGCCGGGCGCGCGCACGGCGGCGGCGTGCCGTCGGGGCATTGCGCTTCCAAGGTGCCGGTTGCACAGACGGCAACGAGGAGGGCGAGGGTGATCGGCTTCATGGTGCGCCCCCGGGGGTGGGGCACCCCGCGGCCAGGCGGTCGAACCGCGGCCGCCCCCGCAGCGCCGCGTTGCCGGGGAAGCGGAGCAGGTAGCAGCGCAGCGCCGGCGACGGATAGGACTCGATCTCGTCGAGACCGCGGTCCGGCTCGCCGATGGCCGCCCGCGCCTCGGGTCCGAGAAAGCCGAACTTCCTCTGGGGCAGCAGACGGCGGGCGCCTGCCGTGTCACCCCGCGCGGCGGAGAGGATCGCCTGCAAGCCGAGAGCGGCTACCGCGTCGCCCCCGCGCGCCAACGCTACGGCGTCGCCCGCATCCCGCTCGGCGCCCGCGAGGTCCCCCTGCAGCAGCCGGGCCCGGCCGCGCACCAGGTACGCACGCACGAAGCGCGGGTCGGCCGCGAGCGCGCTGTCGCACCACGCGGCGGCGTCCGCGTTCCGCCCCTCGAGCAGGAACACGAACGCGATTTCCTGGTACGTCACCGCGCGCCCGGGTTCCAGGGCCAGCGCCCGCCGGTACTCCGCGAGCGCCGCCGAGTCGCGGCCCGCGACGACCAGGCCCTGCCCGTGCTGGTGGTGCGCCTCGGCGCTGCCGGGGTTGAGCGCGGTCGCGCGGTCGAGGGCGGCGACCGCTTCCTCGAGGAAGTCGCCCAGCCCGATGCGGGTCCGCATGAACTGCCGGAACCCGACGGCCATCCACGTGTCGGCAACGTCGGGCGCGAGGCGCATCGCCCGCTCGACGGCATCCGTGGCCCGCACGTGCACCGTGTCAGCGGGAAGGTCTCCCACTCCGTAGGTGAGGCCGAGCGCCCAGACGTAGGCCACGCGGCTCACCGCGACCTTGAGCCCGGGATCGCGCGCAAAGGCCGCCTCGTATTCGTCGGCAGCGCGGGCGAGCGCCGCCGGCGTGCGCTGCGCCAGATAGACGTTGCCGCGCACGTAGTGCTCGTACGCGAGTGGGTCGGCCGTGGGACGACGCGCCAGGTCAGCCGCCTCGGCGGGCAGCAGCTCGCCGGCGACCCCGGTGGCCACGGCCCGCGCGACGTCATCGATGACGTCCAAGACGCTCGCCCCCCTGCGGTCGAAACGCCCGCTCCACACCCCCACGCCGCGGTCGGCGCGCGTCAGCTCGACGCGCACCACGAGCCGCTCGCCCTCACGCTGGATGGTGCCGTCCACCAGGTAGCGCGCCGTCAGTTCCCGCCCCAGCGCCGCCGGAGTCGCACCCTGCCGCCCGCGCACCCGCTGGGACTCGAACCGCGACTTCACTTCGAGCCGCCGCACCTGCTGGAGGCGCAGGATGATCTCGTCGGTGAGGCCGTCGGCCAGGTAGGCGTCGCTGGTGTCGCGCGAGAGGTTCTCGAAGTACATGACCGCGACGCTGTTGGGCGGCGGCGCGGCCACACGCGCCGGCCGCGCGCACGGTGGCGGCGTGCCGTCAGGGCACTGCGCGAGCGCGTCGCGCACCGACGCGCAGATGGGCAGCAGCAGTACGAGCGCCCCGGCACGGCGCCACGCCGCTGGTCCACGCGCGAATGCCCGGGTCCGTCCACTCATCGCTCCGCCTCCGGCGGCCGGAACTGTTCCTCGAGGGAGTGGAAGCGCGGATCGGCGCGCAGCGGGTCGAAGCCCGGGTCGCGCAGGATGAGCCACAGATTGATGCCGAGCGGCCGCACGTTCTTGAGCACCGCCAGTGCGCGCTCGCGGTCGCCGATCCGCACGAAGGCGAGGGCGAGCCACTGGGCCTGCGAGTAGTCGGGGTGCGTGGGGTCCGAGAGCTGGTCCACGGCCCGTTCGAGGCGCACCCGCGCGCCCGCCGTGTCCCCCGCGTAGGCCTGGAGGGTCGCCGCCAGGGCCTCGCTCGAGATCACGTAGTCCGGCGGGTGGGTGCGCGCCGCGGCCTCGGCGTCGGCGCGCGCGCCGGCGACGTCGCCGGCCGTCAGCCGGATGTTGGCGCGGTCCACGTACAGGTAGTAGGCCTGCGGATCCACCGCGAGGCCGCTGTCGGCGAACCGCAACGCCTCGACCGGGCGGCGCTCGAAGTACCGCAGCTGGGCGAGGTTGTCGAGCGTGATCCCACGCCCCGGATCGAGCGCCAGCGCGCGGCGGAACTCGCCCACGGCCTGGCTGTCGCGGCCCATGGTCATCAGGATCCCGCCGTACTGGTGGTGGGCTTCGGCGTTCTTGGGATCGAGGGCGACCGCGCGATCGAACGCCGGCAGGGCTCCGGCGAACGTGGTGGGATGCTGGTACGCGCTCATGTACGCGCGCGCCATCCAGCCGTCGGTGGACTCGGAGTCGAGCGCCAGGGCGCGATCGGCTGCTGCGGCGCCGAGCGCCAGCAGACTGTCATAGCTGAGCCCCGGGTACGGCCAACCCCAGTCCAGAAACAGCGCGTAGGCCAGGCCGATGCGCCCCAGCGCCCGCGCGAAGCCGGGATCGACGGCGACGGCCTCCTCGTACTCCGCCACGGCGCGGCGCGCGGCGCCCGGGGCGCGCTGTGCGATCAGGAAATTCCCGCGCAGGAAATGATCGTATGCTCCGGGGTTTTGCGTCGGCCGCGCGGCCAGCGTCGCCTGCTCGGCCGGCAGCAGCCGGCCGGCGATCGCCGTGGCGACGCTCCGGGCGATCGTCTCCTCGATGGCCAGCAGGTCTGCGTCGGTCTGGTCGTAGGCGTTGGCCCAGAGCTGTACGCCGTCCCGCGCGCGCAGCAGCTCGATGGTGACGCGGATGCGGTGCCCGGACCGGCGCACGCTGCCGCTCACCAGCTGGGCGACGCGCAGGGTGCGGCCGAGCACAGCAGGCTCGGGCGCCGCGGCCCCGCGGTAGCGTCGCATTGTCGTGTTCGAGGTCACTGCCAGCCGGCCGATCTGGCCGAGCTTGGTCGTGATCTCCTCGGTGAGGCCGTCGGCGAGGTAGGCGTCGCTGCTGTCGCGCGACTGGTTGTCGAGGTACATGACCGCGACGCTATTGGGCGGCGGGGCAGCCACGCGCGACGGACGCGCGCACGGCGGCGGTGTGCCGTCGGGACATTGGCCCACCAGGCTGCTGGCCGCACACACGGCCAGTAGGAGAACGAAACCACCCCGCAGGAGGGCGGCGTCGTACCGGTTCATCGGGCTGCCTCGGGAGGCCGGGACTCCGAGACCAGGCGCTGGAACCGGGCGTTGCTCCGCACCGGGTCGAAGTCCGGATCGCGCAGTGTCGCGTTGAGCAACGCCCCACGCGGGCTGGCCTGCTCGAGGATGTCCAGCGCGCGCGCCCGATTCCCAAGGGCAACCAGCGCCAGGGCCACGTCCTCGGCCTCGAACACCGGGAGCTCCGATCGCCCGGCCACGCTGGCCAGCACCGGCCCCAGGCTCGCCCGGGCGGCGGCCGAATCCCCCGCCCACGCCGCGATGATCGCCTGGGCGCAAGCTCCCCAGTACTCGGCACCGGCAGGGCTGAGCCGCAACGCCGAAGCCGCGTCGTCGCGCGCCCCGGTCCGGTCGCCCTGCCGCCACCGCACGCGGGCGCGGTCGAAATAGGCGAGGTAGAACTGCGGATCCACGGCCACCGCGCTGTCGAACCACGCGCGAGCCTGCGCCAGCCGTCGCAGGTACATCGCGTTGTCGCCGAGCATCAGCAGCGTGATCGGGCGATCGGGATCCACCGCGAGCGACCGCAAGCCCCATCGCTGCGTGCCCTCGTCATCGCCCATCATGAACAGGGCGGAGGCGTATTGGTGGAGCAGCTCGGGATTGCGCGGATCCAAGGTCACGCCCCGCTGGAAGGCCGGCACGACGCCCTCGTAGGTGAGGGGATGCCGTTCCTCCAGGAGGTACGCGCGGGCCATCCAGCCCTCGGCGTCGGCGGAATCGAGCGCCAGCGCGCGGTCTCCCGCGCGGAAGCCGAGCGCCAGCATGCTGTCGCGCGTGAGCCCCTCGTGGGTCCACCCCCACTCGATGTACAACGCCCAGGCCAGAGCGATCCTGGCAAAGGCGCGAGCGAACGCGGGATCGGCATCAATGGCGGCGCCGTACTCGCCGATGGCGCGGGCGACGCTCCGCGGGGTGCGCTGCGCCAGGTAGAAGTCGCCGCGCAACAGTCGGTCGTAGGCGCCCGGATTGCGCGTGGGGCGCGCGTCCAGGCGCGCCCGCTCGGCCGGCAGCAGCTGGCCGGCGATGGCGGCCGCCACCACGCTGGCGATGTCCGCCTCCACCGCGAGCAGATTCGTGTCCGCGCGATCGAACTGCTGGCCCCAGACCCGCACGCCTGTGGCGGCACGGATCAACTCGACCGCGACCCGCACAGCGTGCCCGGCGCGGCGGACGCTCCCGCTCACCAGGTTCCGCACGCCCAGCGCCCGGCCCATGGCGGTCGGATCGTCGGCGGTCGCGCCGCGATAGCGCCGCACCGCGTTGCGGGACTTGACCTGCAGCCGATCCACCTGGCCAAGCCGAGCGATCATTTCCTCCGTCAGGCCGTCGGCGAGATACGCGTCCGCCGTGTCGCCGGAGAGATTGTCGAAGTAGAGGACGGCCACGCTGTTCGGCGGCGCGGCGCCGGCGCGCGCCGGGCGCGCGCACGGCGGCGGGGTGCCGTCGGGACACTGGCCTTCCATGTGCACAGCTGCGCAGATGGCAAGGAGGACGGCGAGCGTTGAGGCTCGTCCTGCCGCTGCGAGCGGGCGGGGGAGCATGAGGTCGCGCGCGGGGACAGTGGCGATTGCGAAACTTAGTCCAGGGGGTAGGATAGAGGGAGGGTCATCGGGGAGGGCGCATGCCGGAGATCGAGGTCGGCCAGGTCACCCACTACTTCGACCGGCCGCACGTCGCGATCGTCAAGGTCACGGCCGACCAGATCGCGGTCGGCGACACGATCCACATCAAGGGCGCGCACACCGAGCTCACCGAAACGGTGACCTCGATGGAGATCGAGCACCGCAAAATCGAGGTCGCGAAGGTGGGGGACGAGTTCGGCCTGCAGGTGGCGGATCGCGTGCGCACCGGCGACCACGTCTACAAGGTCACGCCCTAGCGCGCCAGCTCGAGGGTCGCCGCCGCGACGGCCGCCGTCGCCCGGGCGAGGAACCCGTAGTCGAGCGTGTCCGGCGTGTCGCTGCCGCGGTGGTAGTGCGGGTTGCGGTAGTTGGCCGTGTCCGTCACCATCAACGCCGGGTAGGCCGCGTCCCAGAAGCGCGCGTTGTCGGACCGACGAGTGTCCGGCACGAGCCAGCCGCGGAACGGCACCGCGATGGCCATCACCGGCAGGTGCGGCGCCGCGGCGCGCTCGAACGTCCTGAGCAGCGGCCGGCTCCGCCAGTCGCCGACCGCGGCCAGGAAGTCTCCTTCCCGCCGCACCTTCTTGACCAGCCTGACGCCCAGCGGCGCGCGCTGCCGCGGGGACGTATAGCCAAGCATCTCGAGGACCAGCGCGCCCGCCACTGCCTGGCCGCGCGACCGGAGCCAGCGGGCGTACGCGCGGCTCCCGATGGCGTACTCCAGCGGTAGGCGCTGCAGCTCCTCCAGGTTCAGGCCCACGAACTGGACGGTCGAGCGCAGGGTCTCGCCACGCAGGGCCCGCGCGGCCTCGAGGAGCGCGGCCACCCCGCTGGCGTTGTCGTCCGCGCCCGGCGAGTGCGGCCGCGTATCGAAGTGCGCGGCCACCACGATCCACGGGCGCGCCGCGTCCGCGCCGTCCTGCGTCCCGATCACGTTGCGGAACTCCCGGCCGCCCCACTCGAAGAGCTGCCGCTCGACCCTGAGGCCGGCTGCGCTCAGCTCGAGCGCTACGAAGTCCTCCGCCGCGGCGAGGGCGTCCGGCGCGAAGTGCCAGTGCCGCACGCCCGCCAGGGCGCGCACGTCCGCCGCCAGCCGAGCGGGGTCTGGCATATCGTGCGGCTTCGCGTTCATTATTGAGCCCTCACTTCGGAGGATGCCATGAACGCGCGGGCGCTGGTGTGGGGGACGCTGGGGGCGGTGATCCTGGCCGGCTGTCAGAAGAGCGCGCCGTCCGGGCAGGCGCCGGCGGCCGCCGACACGTCGCGCGCATCCACATCGCTCCCCCAGATCTCACAGCGCCTCCTCGAGGCCGCCAGCATCGCCCTGCCGCCGGGCACCGCCCCCGAGAGTCTCCCCGAGCCGTCCTCGGCGGGCGCCACGGTCCTGCGCAAGTATTGCACACAGTGCCACGCGCTGCCATCTCCGGCGATGCACGGGCCGGTGGACTGGCCGGGCGTCGCGCGCCGGATGTGGGTGCGCATCGACATGATGGCGGGCGCGCTCGGCATCCAGACGCCAAGCACCGCGGAGCGCTCCCAGCTCCTCGCCTACCTCCAGGCCAACGCGCTCAAGGTGGCGGCCCATCTGCCGGCCGGGCCCGGAAGAGACGTGTTCGAGACCACCTGCTCCCGCTGCCATGCGCTCGCCGACCCGATGTCCCACTCCCCCGCCGACTGGCCGGTGGTGGTGATGCGCATGGAGAAGAACATGGAGAAGATGAAGGTAAGCGGCGTGACCCACGACCAGGCGACCCAGATCGTCGCGTACCTCCAGCGGGCCTCGCAGCGCCGCGCGCGGTGACCTTCCGCGCGTAGCACACCTCACATCGTCCTCGCGCTCGACCAGGGTACCACCGGGAGCACGGCGCTGGTCCTGGACCAGGATGGCCGCGTGCTGGGGCGCGGCTACCGCGAGATCGCGCAGCACTACCCCGAGCCCGGCTGGGTCGAGCACGACCCGGTGGAGCTGTGGAACGCCACGCTCGCCGCGGCCAGGGACGCCCTCGCTGCCGCGCGGGCATCCGGTCGCGACCTCGCGGCCATCGGCATCACCAATCAGCGGGAGACCGCGCTGCTCTGGAACCGCGTGAGCGGCGCACCGCTGCACCACGCGATCGTCTGGCAGGACCGCCGCACCGCCGAGCGCTGCCGCCGGCTCGATCGCGAGGCGATCGCCGAGCGGACCGGCCTCGTTCCCGACCCGTACTTCTCTGCGACCAAAGTGGAGTGGCTGCTCGACAAGCTGCGCCCGCGCCCGGCCGACACGGCTTTCGGGACCGTGGACAGCTGGCTGGTCCACCGCCTCACCAAGGGACGCGCCCACGTCACGGACCCCACCAACGCGTCCCGCACGATGCTCTACGACATCGAGGCGAAGCGCTGGGACGAAGAGCTGCTCGCGCTGTTCGGCGTGCCCCCGGAGATCCTGCCGGAGGTCCGGCCGTCGTCCGGGGTGTTCGGCCTGGCCGACGCGGAGTGGTTCGGGGCCGAGGTGCCGATCGCGGGGATCGCCGGCGACCAGCAGGCCGCCCTGTTCGGCCAGGGGTGCTTCACGGCCGGCACGGCCAAGAACACCTATGGCACGGGCGCCTTCCTCCTCCTCAACACCGGCGCCGAGCGCGTGCGCTCGACGCGCGGGCTCCTCACGACACTCGCGTGCGACGCGACAGGTCGGGCGGTGTACGCGCTGGAGGGCTCCGTCTTCGTGGCCGGCGCGGCGATCCAGTGGCTGCGTGACGGCCTCGGGCTGATCGCCGATGCGAAGGAGACCGAGGCGCTCGCCCGCAGCGTGGCGGACACCGGCGGCGTGGTGTTCGTGCCCGCCTTCGTTGGGCTCGGAGCGCCGCACTGGGAAACCGGAGCGCGCGGCGCGATCTTTGGGCTCACGCGGGGTACAACCAGAGCGCACCTGGTGCGCGCGGCGCTGGAGGCCATGGCGTTTTCCACGCGCGAGGTCCTCGACGCGATGGCGGCCGACTCCGGACTGAGCCTCTTCGACCTGAAGGTGGATGGAGGCGCCGCCGCGAACGACTGGCTGATGCAGTTCCAGGCCGACGTCCTGGGGGCCAGTGTGCGGCGACCGGACGTTGTGGAGTCCACGGCGCTCGGCGCGGCGGCCCTCGCGGGCCTGGCGACCGGCGTCTGGAGATCGGCCGGCGATTTCGCCTCTGCCCGCCACTACACGGTGTTCCAGCCGAGCGGGACCGCGACGGCGGGATGGGAGGCGTGGAGACGGGCGGTGGGCGCAACGGTGGCTTGGGCCAGGAGTGGCTGACAGCTTTGCGGGACCCTTGGGGCGTTTTGTCGCACCCGCTGTTGCGAAGCCCCAAGCACCTGTGTCGCATGATGGTCTGGGAGTTGCAGACAAGATCAGTCGGATATATTCGAGACCGAAGTAGTCCTGCGGCGGAGCATCCATGAGAGCCCGAACGAAGTTCATCATCGGTGGCGTGCTGGTTCTTGGGACGGTGGGGTACCTGATGGCGTCGGGGATCAAGGAGACCGGCGTCTACTATCTGACCCCGACCGAGCTCGCGGCGAAGGTCGGCAGCGACCACTCCTTCTACGACGTCGGCGTCAAGATGGGTGCGCGGGCGGTGAAGGGCTCGATCCACCGTGTCGTGGCGAGCCAGACGATCACCTTCCGGGCCACCGACGGCGTGCAGTCGTATCCGGTGGTCTACCGCGGTCTGGCGCCGGACACCTTCACGGACGAAGTGGACGTGGTGGTGGAAGGCCGCCTGCAGCCCGACGGCACCTTCCGCGCGACGACCCTGCTGGCCAAGTGCGGCTCGCGGTACGAGGCCGTGCCGCAGCGCAACACATGACCGATCTGGGCAACATCGCGCTGTGGATCGCGCTCCTGATCGCGCTGTGGGCGAGCGTGGTCGGGTTCGTGGCGGGGAAGACGCGCCGCCCGGACCTGATGCGCTCCGCCGAGCGCTCGATCTTCGCCGTGTGGGGCCTGCTGGTGATCGCCTCGGCGGGGCTGATGCACGCGCTGCTCACGCACGACTTCAACGTCGAGTACGTGGCCGCGTACACCAGCCGGAACCTGCCGGTCTTCTACACCTGGTCGGCGTTCTACGCGGGCCAGAAGGGCTCGCTGCTGCTGTGGGCGCTGGTGGTTTCGACCTTCGGCTCCGCGGCGCTGCTGGTCAACCGGCGCAAGTACCCCGAGCTGATGCCGTACGTCGCGGGCACGATCGCGATCATCGTCGTGTTCTTCGTGGCCACGATGGTGTTCGCGTCGAACCCGTTCGAGCGGCTGGGCTTCACGCCGGCCGACGGGCGGGGGCTGAACCCGCAGCTCCAGAATCCCGGGATGGTGTTCCACCCGCCGATGCTCTACCTCGGCTACACCAGCATCAGCGTGCCGTTCGCCTTCGCGGTGGCGGCGCTGATCTCCGGCAAGCTCGACACCGGGTGGCTGCACGCGATCCGGAAGTGGACGCTGCTGTCCTGGCTGTTCCTCTCCTGCGGGATCGTGCTGGGGATGTGGTGGGCGTACGTGGAGCTGGGCTGGGGCGGCTACTGGGCGTGGGACCCGGTGGAGAACGCGTCCTTCCTGCCGTGGCTCACCATGACCGCGTTCCTCCACTCGGTGATGATCCAGGAGAAGCGCGGGATGCTGAAGAAGTGGAACATCGGCCTGATCGTGGGCTCGTTCCTGCTCTCCATCTTCGGCACCTTCATCACGCGCAGCGGCGTGATCTCCAGCGTCCACAGCTTCGCGCAGTCGAACGTCGGCTGGTTCTTCCTGGTCTTCCTGATCCTGGCGGCCGTGGTGGGGTTCGGGCTGTTGGCGTACCGCTGGCCGATGCTCCAGGCCGAGGCGAAGCTCGAGTCCATGGTGAGCCGCGAGGCGGCGTTCCTCTTCAACAACCTGATCTTGATCGTCATCGCGTTCTCGGTGCTGTGGGGGACGCTGTTCCCCATCATCTCCGAGGCGGTGCGGGGAACCAAGGTCACGGTCGGGCCGCCGTTCTTTAATCAGGTGAACGTGCCGCTCGGGCTGTTCCTGTTGCTGCTGACGGGGATCGGGCCGCTGATCGCGTGGCGGCGGGCGAGCACGGCGAACCTGAAGCGGCAGTTCCAGTGGCCGGTGGCGGCGATGCTGGTGACGGCGGCGGCCCTGGGGCTTGTCCGGATGTCGGACGCGTGGTCCATCGTGGCTTACGCGCTCGGGGCGTTCGTGGTGGTGACGGTGGCCCAGGAGTTCGTGCGCGGCACCGGGGCGCGGCACCGCCTGCACGGGGAGGCGTACCCGCTGGCCCTGGTGCGGCTGATCGGCCGGAACCGGCGCCGCTATGGCGGCTACGTGGTGCATCTGGGGATCGTGATGCTGTTCGCCGCCTTCGCCGGACTGGCCTTCAAGAGCGACACCGAGGTGACGCTGAGGCCCGGGCAGTCGGTGGACGTGAAGTCGCCGTACGGCTACACCTACCACATCACCCACCAGGGGATCTCGCAGTACGAGCAGCTCAACCGTTTCGTCACGGCGGCGAGCGTGGACGTGACGCGGGCCGGCAAGTACATCGGCACGATGAAGAGCGAGAAGCGGCAGCACCTCGACTCGTTCGGCAACCCGACCTTCGAGCCCTCGACCGCCGTGGCCATCCACAGCGACCTTCGTGAGGATCTGTATGTCGTCTTCGCGGGCGCGGTGAACGGGACGGAGGAGGCGGTCTACCGGATCACCATCAATCCGCTGGTCTGGTGGGTGTGGTACGGCGGGCTGGTGCTCGCGATCGGCGGCCTGATCACCCTGTGGCCGACGGCCCAGGGCCCGACGCCGGTGAGCCGGCGGCGGGCGGAGCCCGCGGGTTATGTGGCGCAAGTCGGCGCTTAGTCTCGTCGGCCTGCTGGCCGCGGCGAGTCTCGCCGCGCAGGCGCCGCCGGGCGCGACCAGCCCGCGGGACTCGGCCCTCGGCGCGGCGGTGCGCCAGCGCACGGGGGACGCCCTGGGCAGGCTGGAGGCGCCGGAGGCCGCGGGGCGGGCGGCCCAGCGGGTCACCGCGCGCGACAACGAGGCGCTGGTCAAGGACCTCGAGCACAAGATCCGCTGCACGTGCGGCTGCAACCTCGACGTCTTCACCTGCCGGACCACGGACTTCACTTGCACGACGTCGCCCGCGATGCACCGCCTGGTGCTGGCGCGGCTCGACTCCGGCATGACCGAGGCGCAGGTCCTCGCCGCGTTCCAGCAGCAGTACGGCGAGATGATCTTCATGCAGCCGCCGAAGCGCGGCTTCAACTGGGCGGCGTACGTGATGCCGTTCATCGGGCTGGGAGTCGGGATCGGGCTCGTGGTGGGCGTCGTGCGGCGGTGGGCCAGGTCAACGTTCAAGGCGGGAGCAGCGGCGGTTGAGGCGGCGGCCGCCGCGCCGGTCGCCGGGGCCACGCCGGAGGAGCTGGAGCAGTTGAAGCAGGAACTCGAGCGGTTCGAGGCCTAGGGTGCTGATCCTGGTCGGGCTGGTGCTCGCCATCGCGGCGGTGCTGCTGGTGCTCGAGCCCATCCTCCGCCCGGGTGGGGCGTCTGCGCCGGCCTCCGGTGACTCCGAGCCGCCGGAAGATCCGAGGGAGCGCCGCAAGGAGCAGGCGCTCGCGGCGCTGAAGGAGATCGAGTTCGACCGCGCGACGGGGAAGCTGAGCGACGCGGATTACGAGAAGATGCACGCCCGCTACACCAGGGAGGCGGTGGAGGCGCTGCGCGACGCCGAGGCGATGGCGGGCTCGTCGGGTGGCAACGGCCACGGTTCGGCGCCGGCCGCCGCGGTGGCACCGCGCGCGGCTGCGGACGATCCCGTCGAGCGGCTGATCGCCGAGGCCCGGCAGGCGAGCAAGGGCAAGCGGTTCTGCACCAACTGCGGCGCGGTGCTCGAGGGCAGCGGCCGCTTCTGCGTGGAGTGCGGCGCGCGGGTGTAGGGTAGGCGGACACCGGATTCGGGTTTTGTGCGGCGCGGCCCTGGCGGGCCGCGCCGCTTTGCTTCAACTTGGCCCGCCGGCTCTGCGTACTCCATTCGTCCGTCTGTGGCCGTACCGGCTGATCACCCTCATCGCGAGACGATGTCCATGCCGACACGCATCACGTTCTCCGCAGCCGCGGTCCTTGTGCTCGCCGCAGTCGCGGCGCCAGGCGTCAACGCCCAGCGGCCCGGGGGGCCGCCCAACCCGCAGGGGCCTGGAGGCCAGGCTCCGGCGGCGCAGGGCGGCGGAGGCCTGCGGGGACAGCAGGCCCAGCAGGGCCCGCGTCCCTACGCCGAGGTCATCACCGATAAGGCTACGTCCGACACGGGCGTCTTCATCGTCCACCGGATCGGCGAGCAGCTCTACTACGAGATTCCTCGCGCGATGCTCGGCCGCGAGTTCCTCCTCAAGGTCGCGCAGCGCGGCACCGTCCCCGGCGTCGGCTACGCCGGCGAAGAGGTCACGGACCGCGTGGTGCGCTGGGAGCGGCTCGGCAACCGCATCCTGTTCCGGATGGTGAGCTACGGTGTCCAGGCCGACACCAACCTGCCGGTCTACCGGGCGGTCCAGCTCAGCAATCAGCCGGCGATCCTCATGAGCTTCAACGTCGCCGCGTTCAGCCCGGGCGACTCCAACGTCGTGATCGAGACCACGCCGCTTTACACCACCGACGTGCAGGAGCTGAACCAGCGGCAGCGGATCCGGTCGCGTCGCATGGACCCGGCCCGGTCGGTCATCCAGCGGGCGCGCGCGTTCCCCGAGAACATCGAGGTGAGCGCGCTGCAGACCTTCGAGGTGGATTCCGTGCCCGGCGCCGGTGGGGGCTTCGGGGGAGGGCGGGGCACCAACACCATCACCATGCTGCTCAACTACTCGATGGTCGTGCTCCCGGCGAACCCGATGCAACCGCGGCTGTGCGACAACCGGGTCGGGTTCTTCGCCGTGAACTTCGAGGACTACGGGCTGGACCGGCCGAAGGTCGAGCGGCGCTGCTACATCAGCCGCTGGCGGCTGGAGAAGAAGGACCCCAACGCCGCGGTGAGCGAGCCGGTCAAGCCGATCGTCTTCTTCATTGACCCCGCCACGCCGACCAAGTGGGTCCCGTGGCTCATCAGGGGGGTCCAGGCGTGGCAGCCGGTGTTCGAGGCTGCGGGGTTCCGCAATGCGATCATCGCGCGCCCCGTGCCCACGCCGCAGGAGGATCCGAAGTTCGACCTGGACGACGCCCGCTACTCCTTCATCCGCTGGCTTCCCTCGACGACCGAGAACGCTTACGGGCCGCACATCAGCGACCCGCGATCGGGCGAGATCCTCCAGTCGAGCGTGGGCTGGTACCAGAACATCACGTCGCTGCTTCAGGCCTGGTACTGGGTGCAGGCCGGCGCGGTGGACCCGCGGGCCCGCACCCTCCCGTTCCCCGACTCGCTGATGGGCCAGATGGTGGCGTACGTGGCCACGCACGAGGTCGGTCACACGCTGGGCCTCCCGCACGCCATGCTCTCGTCGGGCCTCTATCCCACCGATTCGCTGAGGAGCTCGACCTACACGCGGGCCAACGGCACCTCGTACTCGATCATGGACTACGCGCGCAACAACTACGTCGCGCAGCCGGGTGACGACGTGCAGATGATGCCGAAGATCGGGCCGTGGGACTACTACACCATCAACTGGGGCTACCAGCGCTGGCCGGGCCTCGCCACTCCGGAGTCGGAGCGGCCGGCGCTGGATTCGCTGGCGCGGATCCAGGACATGCATCCCGAGTACCGTTTCGGCAACATGGACGGCATTGATCCCAGGGCCGAGCGCGAGGGATTGGGGGACGACCCGGTGAAGGCCACCGGCTACGGCCTCCAGAACCTGAAACGGCTGATGCCCATGCTGCTGGCCGCCACCACGACCAACGGGATGGAAGACTACGATCTGCTGAACGACATGTACGGCCGGCTCATCGGGCAGTGGGGTCTCGAGATGAACCAGCTGGCGGTCGTGCCCGGCGGCGTGTGGCGGCACGAGAAGTACCCGGACCAGTCCGGCGTCATCCACGAGAGCGTGCCGCGCGCGCGGCAGGCCGCGGCCGTGCGCTTCCTGGTCGACAGCGCGTTCACCACGCCTGCCTGGATGCTGGACGCCGCGGTGCTCCGCCGCATCGAGCCCACGGGGAGCGTGGAGCGGATCCGCACCAGGCAGACGGCGTTGCTGACAACGCTGCTGCAGGACCAGCGGCTCTCTCGGGTGGCCGAGCAAAGTGCGTTCGCCACGGCGGCGAGCCCGGCGTACGGCATCGCCGACCTGTTCTCCGACCTCCGGCGCGGCCTCTTCACCGAGGCCTCTGCCGCGCGGCCGGTGACCGACGAGTACCGCCGCAACATCCAGCGCGCGTTCGTGGACGACATGGATCGGCTGATCAACACGCCACTGAACGCGCAGGTGCCGGCGCGGCTGCCGGCCTTCCCCGGCTTCGTGCCACCGCCCCCGCGGCCGGCCGATGCCCGGGCCCTGGCGCGCATGACGCTTCAGGATCTGGACGCTCAGCTCCGCACCGCGGCGCTGCGGACCACCGAGCCGGTGACGAAGGCGCACTGGGCCGACCTGCGGTTCCGGATCGACCGCATCCTGAACCCGCGTGGCGGCGCCGCGGAGACGCGCCCCGCCCCGGCGGGGTTTCCCGGCATGATTGACGACGGAGTGGACTGGTAGATGCCTATGGTTGCAGGGTTGCAGGGTTGCAGAGTCGCGGTCGCGGCGGCGGCGCTCGCTCTGGGCGCCTGCCGCCGCGGGCCGGACCCCGAGGTGATGCGCGCCGCGATTCGCGACGCGGACCTCGCCTTCGCGAAGGCCACGAAGGAACGTGGCGCGGAGGGGTGGGCCTCGTTCTTCGCCGACAGCGGGATGATGGTCACGCCGGGCCACAACTACGTCGGGCGGGTCGTTATCCGCGAGCTGATGGCGCCGGAGCTGGGTGACACCACCCGGACGCTGACGTGGAGCCCGACCTCCGTGGAGGTCTCGCCGGGCGGCCACCTCGGCTACAGCATCGGTCGCTGGGAGCGCACGGCGCGGAGCGGAGACAGCACCGCGACCCGGCGCGGCAGCTACGTCACCATCTGGAGCAAGCAGGGGGATGGGACGTGGAAGGTCGTGCTGGATATCGGGAACGCCGATCCGCCCAAGTAGCCACAGGTCGTCAATCGAGCGCATGAGCTGAAGACGCCCGGAACGCGGTGGTCAGGTCGCTGTTCCGGCGCCCGGCTTCGCCCCGTGACATCTCGATTTGTCAGGTCGCTGACGCCTGCGCGAGCAACACCTCCACCTCGTCGAGCACCTCCGGCAGCGCTCTGGGCGCCGGCGGCTCCGTGTCGTGGGCGCCCAGGGTGAGCGCGAACCACGCCACGTCGTGCCACCGGCCGTGCTTGTAGCCCACGCGACGGTAGACACCGACCGGCTCGAACCCGAGCGCCCGGTGCAGTCCCTCGCTCGCCGGGTTCGGCAGCGTGATGCCGGCGTAGGCGTTCCGGAACCCCTGCAGGCGGAGCACGGCGAAGAGCGCCTGGTAGAGCGCGCGGCCGACGCCCTTCCGCCGGGCGCTCGCGGACACGTAGGCCGACACGTCCACCGACCACTGATAAGCGGCGCGCTCCATGTGGATGCTCGCGTAGGCGTAGCCGAGGAGCAGGCCGGATGGGCCGTCTGGCGCCTCGGCCACGAGCCAGGGCGTCCGGCGGAGCGTCCGGGTGATCCGCTCGGCCATCTCGGCGCCGCTCGGCGGCTCGAACTCGAAGCTCGTGGCCCGCTCCACGACGGCCGGGCGGTAGATGGCCGCGACCTGTTCGGCATCAGCTGCGGTCGCAAGACGCAGACGCATCGCGCAAGACTCTCCTGTGCCAAGGGAACTGACGACACCAACGCCCGCTCCTCAGTGCAGCGAGCTGCGCTGCTGCAGCATGCGCTGGTACGCGCTGCGGAGCGAGCCGCGGAGCACCAGGATCTTCATCTCGGTGGCCGCGGTCGCACCGGGCGCGAGCGTCGTCTGCGGATCCACGTGCTGGCAGGTGAGCTCGGGGTTGCTCCACACATTCCCGGTGGTGCGAGTGAAGCTGGCGATCACCCATGCAGTGTCGGACGAGACCGTCACGCGCAACGTGGGCGCCGCATTGTCCGCATCGATGAGCAGCTGCAGTCCGGACGGAGCTCCCAGACGCCGCAGGCCCTGCGCCTGAGGCAGGACGCTCGCGCCTGTCCGAAGCGTGGCCGCGACCAGCAACAGACCGGCTCGGGAGACTCCGCCTGGTGCAAGCTGCATGGGTTCCATACCAATCTGACAAGGGGGCGCTGCTGGCCCAAGTGCGGGCAAGCGGGCTCCCCCTTGAATCGCACATTCGCCGCCACACTCGCACGGAGCGCCGGCCGCCCGATCAACCTGTGGTGGGGTTGAACGAGACGTTGGTGGGGAGTACTTTCGGCTCTCGAATCTGAGACGGTCGAGCCAGTTCGAACCCGGACTGTGGCATGGCAAAGAGAATCCTGGTGTTGGTGATCGAGGATAATCGCCTGGTGCGCGACGGGCTCGCGGCCCTGTTGGACGCGCAGCCGGACTTCAAAGTCGTTGCGGCCGCTGAAGGCGCGCACGCGGGGCTGCTCCAGGTACAGCAGACCAAGCCGCACGTCGTGCTCGTGGACGCGACCTTGGCCGATCGCAGCAGCCACCGCTTGGTGCAGAGCGTGCGGGAAGCCGCCCCAGAAAGTAAGGTGATCGTGATGGATCTGCTGCCGGTGCAGCAGGACGTCATCGAGTTCATCCAGGCGGGGGCGCGCGGGTTCATCGTGAAAGATGCGACGGTCGACGACTTCATCAGGACCATCCGATCGGTAGCAGAGGGGGCGAACGTGGTTCCGCCCGCCTTGACCGGAACGCTCCTGTCCCACATCGCGGAACAGGCGGTCGTTCGCGGCATGCCGGGGGTGGCGGAAGCCGTCCGGATGACGAAGCGCGAGCGCGAGATCACGGAGTTGATCGCCGAGGGCCTGAGCAACAAGGAGATCGCCCAGCGACTGAATCTCGCCACGTACACCATCAAGAGCCACGTGCACAACATTCTGGAAAAGCTGGCTTTGCACAGCCGCCTCCAGATCGCCGCTCACGCACACAAGTCCGGCGCGCCACCCAGCGACCCCCGACCTCCCGCACGCTGACGAGTTCGCCTGCCCCGAAGTAGCTAGTTCCTTCGACGCGCGAGAGATCCGCGCCCCAGCCCACAATCGTTAAGTCGTATTTCAACCGGCCGGGGGATATCCCTCTGCGGCATTCCCTGGCAGGTTGTGTGCTTTGGGCTGGGGAACTCCGCCACGTGTACGGCGCGTCGGAGGGCCGCTGTCTCAGGGAGGGGGAACGCAGGTGCCGAGCAAGCTGCGTCGGGCTCCGAGGGTCTGGGCTTACGCGTACCTGATCGTGCCGCCACAACCGGAGAATCGGCTCCATGCGATCAGAACGATCGTCGACCACGAACACTCGGCCGCTGAGGACAGAGCACGCATCTGGGCGGGTTGGCTCGTCCGGGAGAAGGGGATCACGCACATCCTGATCGTGAGCGACAGCCCCGAGCAGAATCGGGGAGTCAACCACCGGCTGGAGACTGAGTTGAAGCGACTGAAGGCGGAGTTCTTCCTCACCAACCCACGGCTATCGGGGGCGATTCAGTCGGGATCGCGGCCGGACGCTGACCGATTCCCTGCCCGCAAGGATGTAGTCCGTTCGACGGGCCGAGGATCCGCACGCGGGCCCAAGAAGCGTTAACTCGTTTTTCATCCCGCGAGAGGATGGTCGCCTCGCGCACCCGCCTGCAATGTTGGAGTCGGAACCGCTCTTGGAAGCGCAGACGAAGGCAGGCCGGTATGAAGCTGCTCCACATCGCGGAAATCGCACTGGCTGCTGTTGGGGCCTCCATTCTCCTGAGCGGTCTCAGCTACGGGTCCCAGCGTATCGTGATGAGAGTGGGCGACCTCCACGTCGTTGATGAAGAGCAGCGCGCGATTCCGGCTTGGGTCGGCAGGGTCGCGATGGTTGGGGGTCTACACTGGTAGGCACCTGCATGCGCGGGCGCGGACCACCGAAGGGAGCGCACCAATGAGAGCACGTTGGATGATCGCCGGTGCGGTTGCGCTGCTGGCCTTGACCAGCGGTGCGGCCGTGGCGCAGGGTCGCGGGAATGAGACGAACCGCGGCCAGGC
>Ga0153915_10000831_pt1 | contig 28461 bp, 27 predicted proteins | sample Opewatmetagenome_2_FD_107003 | JGI IMG/M metagenome (GOLD analysis project Ga0153915, IMG submission 107003) | Freshwater wetland microbial communities from Ohio, USA - Open water 3 Core 3 Depth 3 metaG | ecosystem: Environmental > Aquatic > Freshwater > Wetlands | place: USA: Ohio, Lake Erie...
AAGATCTTCGACTTCCGGCGCGTCGCTACCCGCTACGACAAGCTCGCCCGCTGTTACCTCGCGTTTGTTCATCTCGCTGCGACCTTCGTCTTGCTGCGCGCTTTCGTTAACACTCCCTAGTGCTGCGATTACGGTGATGCATATGCTTAGGGAAAGACGATCTGACTTCCTCCAGCCCTCTCGAGGCGCACCGGAGGGCTTTCTCTTGCGCGCCGGAACGCTCAATCGCCGCTCCCGTGTCCTAGGCTAGAATCCCCAATTCACGCCTTTCCCCGAGACGCCGGAAATTGGCGGGTGCCCCGCGTATCTATCCATGAGGACCAACTTATGGATACTACCACCACCCAAGACAAACTCGTCTCCCTACGGTCGGTCGCCGAGCGGCTCGACCTTTCCGTCCGAGGCATCTACCGCCTCATCGCCCGCGGGCTACTCCCGCGTCCGGTGAAGGTCGGCGGCTCCACCAAATTCTTCGAGAGCGACATCCAGGGCTACCTGGCCGCCCTCCAAGCCCAACGCCGCTGAGCGCGGCGCGGCGCCGGCCCTGACCGTTCCCGCCGCCACAGATGCTCCCTCTGCCAAGGGAGGTGCTTGCGCCACCTCCGTGACACGAGGCAGTTCCGTTCCGCCCCGATGCCCCGGAGGGCGGATTCTCACCGCTCCCGCTCTCGGCGCCCTCCGTCATGGCATCTCGATCCGGTTCTGACGATCCGACGGTTGCCTGTATTGACACTGTGGTGACTTTTCCTTGTACTGCCGTACCCCCTTTCCCCTATGATATCCCATGTTTTTCGCCCGCGCCGCCACGAGAATGGCCGAACCAAGGTCAGCCGTGTCTTTCGCGGCCGGTATCGCTTGAAGGGTGATCTGACCGTCACCGATGTCGCTCTCGGCACCACCGACAAGCAGGTCGCCGAAAAGAAACTCGCCGAGATCGTCGCGGAGAAGGAACGCGAGCGCGCAGGGCTCATCGCCCCCAAGCTCCAGAGGGAGTCCGCTCAGAAACCTTTTTCGGCTCACTTGGCGGACTATCTCTCGGACTTGGCGACCCTCGGACGCTGTGTGACCTATCGCAAGCAGATCAAAGTTCGAGTCGGTCGGATGGTTGCGGAGTGTGGGTGGAAATCCCCTGGAGCCATTTCCGTCGATTCGTTCGTCTCATGGCGTTGCCGGCAGAAGAAGCTCGGACCGAAAACGCTCAATGAATACCTCAACGAGTTGAGCGCTTTCCTGAACTGGATGGTGAAGCAGGGGCGTGTCACCACCAATCCGGTCAAGGACATCCCGCGGGTGGACATCCGAGGCAAACAGTGGCGCCGTCGCGCATTCACCGACGAGGAATTCGGAAAGCTTCTCGTAGCCGCTGGCAACCGTCGCGTGATCTACATCACAGCAGCCTACACGGGCCTACGCCTGGGGGAGCTCCAGCAGCTCGTTTGGGGCGACCTCAGGCTCGACCATGAGCGGCCTCACATCATCGCCCGGGCGGCGACCACCAAGAACCGACGCGAGGCGCTGATTCCACTTCACCCACGGCTTGTGGCCGAATTGCGTCTGGCCAAGCCCTCGGGCGTCGCTGACGACGGGAAAGTCTTCTCGCAGTGCAGCAACCCCGACCGTCGAATCCGCCTCGACATGGAGAAGGCTGGCATCGTCCGGATCGACGCCATGGGCCGCAAACTCGATTTCCACGCGCTGCGCTACACCTTCGCCACCAAGTTGGCCAGGAGCGGGATTTCTCAGCGTTTGGCGCAGGAACTCATGCGCCATTCCGATCCGCGACTGACGGCCAACATCTACACCGATGTCACCCAGCTTCCGACCTTCGAAGCGGTCACGGGGTTGGCATGGCACGAGTCCGAGAAGGGAAATGAGCCCACGCCTCCCGCTGCCGTGTCCTCACAACTGGACTCACAAAATTCAGACTTCCCGGGTCCCAACCCTGCACAAAATGTCATAATCGCGAAGGACGCGTTTTCTCCTAAGCCCCTTGATTTCCAGCAGGATTGGCGCGCTTTGGCAGCCACTGGCACGGAATCTAAAATGGCGGAGAGGGAGGGATTCGAACCCTCGGTACGGGAACCCGTACACATGATTTCCAATCATGCACATTCGACCACTCTGTCACCTCTCCGAGGACCAGCCGGGCGCCCTTCTGAGGGGGCGCTCGGTCAATGGCGAAGGGGTAGAATAGAGCGTGAACCAAGGTGGGGGGTCAAGGGTTTATCGCCCCGCGTTGGATATCCCTCGGGAGGGGGGCTTCTGAGGCCAAAAGCTACTTGCGCGACCCCCCCGCGGTGGTACCGTGAACAAACCCTCCCGCTGCCGCCATGGCTTCGCACCACAACGAGCTCTCCTACGACAGCAAGATCGAGGGAGATGTCGTTGTCTCCCGCTTGGATGCGGTGATCAACTGGATCCGCACCAACTCGGTGTGGCCCATGCCGATGGGCTTGGCCTGCTGCGCCATCGAGCTCATGGGCTCGGGCGGCTCGCGGTTCGACATCGCCCGGTTCGGAGCCGAGGTCATGCGCTTCTCGCCCCGCCAGGCGGACTGCATGATCGTGTCGGGGACGGTGACCTACAAGATGGCGCCCCAGGTGAGGCGCCTGTACGACCAGATGCCCGCGCCGAAATGGGTGATCGCAATGGGCGCCTGCGCCAGTTCGGGCGGCATGTACCGGAGCTATGCGACGCTGCAGGGGGTCGACCGGATCCTGCCGGTTGACGTGTATCTCAGCGGCTGTCCGCCGCGCCCCGAGGCCCTGCTGGACGCCCTCGTGAAGCTTCAGCAGAAGATCCGCAGGGAGCCCGCCGCCAGCCGGCTTTTCCGCGCCTGAATCCGGAACCTTTCACCGATGCCCGCCACCCACGATCTAGCTGCCGCCCTTGCGAGAAAGTTCCCGCAGGTGGCGCCGCGCGCAAGCACCGACTGGCCGGCGTTCAACATCCCGGCGGACCAGGCTCTCACGGCGCTGCAATGGCTGCGCGACGAGGCCGGCTTCGACATGCTCACCGACCTGACGGCGATCGACTGGAGCGCAGCGGCATCGCCGCGGTTCACCGTCGTCTGGCACCTCACCTCGACGTCGCGGTTCGACTGCGTGCGCATCGCCGCCGCTTGCGCCGACGACACCAGCCCCTCGATGCCGTCGGCCATCGCCCTCTGGCCGTCGGCCAACTGGCACGAACGCGAGGCCTACGACATGTTCGGCATCGCGTTCCCGGGGCATCCCGACCTGCGGCGCATCCTCATGTGGGACGGCTACCCGTACCACCCGCTGCGCAAGGAATTCCCTCTCGCCGGGCTCGATGCCCCGCTCCCGGACGCGGAGGTGGCCGAGGAGACGGGCGCGCGCGTGCAGGCCGCCCCGTACATGGGCGGGCCGTTCGTCGCCACGCCAGGGGAGTCCGCCGGCGTGGCGGAGCCTTGCGGCCGCGATCAGAGCTGGAGCGAGGGAAAGGAGAAGCCCGCGCCCTGAACGGGGGCCGAGACCCATGGCCGTCGACTACACATTCCCAGAGGGATCCGCCCGCACCGCCGCCGCGCAGCAGGAGGCCGCAGAGCACATGTCTATCAGCATGGGTCCGTCGCACCCGTCGACGCACGGCGTGCTGCGCCTGCAGCTCGACATCGACGGCGAGATCGTGACCCGCGCCGACCCGGTGATCGGCTACCTCCACCGCGGCGACGAGAAGATCGCCGAGAACATGACCTACAACCAGTTCGTCCCGTATACGGACCGGCTGGACTACCTTGGGCCTCTTTCGAACAACATCGCCTACGCCATGGCTGTCGAGAAGCTCGCCGGCGTCGAAGTGCCGCCGCGGGGCCAGGCGACGCGCGTGATCGCCGCCGAGCTGTCGCGGATCTCCTCGCACCTCGTGGGGCTCGGCGCCTTCGGCATCGATGTGGGCGCATGGACCATCTTCCTCTACACTTTCACCGAGCGCGAGAAGCTCTACCGGCTTTTCGAGGAGCTCACCGGAGCGCGGTTCACGACGAGCTACACGCGGATCGGCGGCGCCAGCCGCGACATCCCCGAGGGCTGGCTCGGCCGGGTCGACGCGTTCTGCGACCAGTTCCTCCCGATCCTCGACGAGATCCTGGGCCTGCTCACCCGCAACCGGATCTTCCTCGACCGCACCGAGGGCGTGGGCGTCATCTCCCGGGCGGATGCGATCGCCTACGGGCTGACGGGCCCGAACCTGCGCGCGAGCGGCGTGCCGCTCGACCTGCGCAAGGACCGGCCCTATTGTGGCTACGAGCAGTACGAGTTCGACGTGCCGGTCGGCACGAAGGGCGACTCCTACGACCGCTACCTCTGCCGCGGCGAGGAGATGAAGCAGTCGGTGCGCATCATCAAGCAGGCCGTCAAGGCGTTCCCCGGCGGCGACTGGTTCGCGCGCGACGCCCGCAGGATCTTCGCGCCGCCGAAGGACCGCGTGCTCACGAGCATTGAGGAGCTCATCCAGAACTTCATGATCGTCACCGAGGGCCCGAAGATGCCGCCGGGCGAGGTCTATTTCGAGGCCGAGAACCCGAAAGGCATCCTCGGCTTCTACGTCGTCTCCAGGGGCGGCGGCGTCCCGTGGCGCCTCAAGATCCGCAGCCCCTCGTTTTGCAACCTGAGCATCCTCCCGAAGACGTGCGTCGGGGCGATGTTCACCGACATCGTGGCCATCCTCGGCTCGTTCGACTTCGTCATGGGCGAATGCGACCGCTGAGCCCGGACCTCCCACTCACCGATGAACCTACGGCCCGCAACCTTGCAGAAGATCGACGAGGTGATCACCCATTACCCCGTCAAGCGGAGCGCCGCGCTCCCGCTGCTGCATCTCGTGCAGGAGGAACTCGGCTGGATCCCGCCGGAGGCCGTCGAATGGGTCGCCGCGAAGCTTGAGGTCGCGCCGATCAACATCTACGAGCTGGTGACCTTCTACCCGATGTTCCGGCAGAAGCCGCGGGGCCGGCGGCACATCAAGGTCTGCCGCACGCTCTCGTGCGCCCTCGCCGGCGGCTTCGCCGTGTGCGAGGAATTCCGGCACCAGTTCAACTGCGCCCCCGGCGAGACGTCGGCGGACGGCGAGGTGACGCTCGAATTCGTCGAGTGCTTGGCGAGCTGCGGCACGGGCCCGGTCGTCATGATCGACGAGATCCTCCATGAGAAGGTCGACGTCGCGAAGGCCCGCGAACTCGCCCTCTCCATCAAGCAGCAGGCTGCCGCGAGGAGCGGTTCCTGATCCCCCCATTTTCCCGATGCCCTTCCAGCGCAACGCAGACCTCCTCTTCACCTACGGCACGCTCCGCCGCGCCGCCGGCCAGGCTGCGCACCGGCTCCTCGCCGACAGCGCGGAGCTGATGGGCCACGGTTCCGTGCGCGGCCGGCTCTACGACGCCGGCGGGTTCCCCGTCCTCGTGCCCGATCCCAAAGGCGTCGCCGTCACCGGCGAGGTGTATCGCGTGTTCGCGCCGCAGGAGGTCTTTGTCAGGCTCGACCAGTACGAGGGCTTCGATTCGGCCTCTCCCGATACGAGCGAGTTCCGGCGCGACCTCGCCGAGGTCACGCTCGGCGACGGCCGCACCGTCACCGCCTGGGCCTACATCTACCAGCGGCCGCTCTTCGACCTGAAGCCCATCCCGCACGGCGATTACGCCCGTTTCCTGCGGGAGAGCGCCGAACCGCCCCGCGCCTGACCCTCTCCTTTCCCCGCCGCCATGCCTCATCCCTCCGAACGCCGTCTGATCTTCGCCCACGTGGACGAGCCCGGCTACGACCCGGGGATCGGCTGCTATCTGCGCCACGGGGGGTACGAGACGCTGAAGGCGGCGGTCGCGCGCAAGCCCGAGGAGATCATCGACGAGGTCAAGAAGTCAGAGCTTCGCGGCCGCGGCGGCGCCGGCTTTCCCTGCGGCGTGAAGTGGTCGCTGGTCGACCGCAAGAGCGGCCGCCCGATCTACCTCATCGCCAACGCCGACGAGTCGGAGCCGGGCACGTTCAAGGATCGGTACATCATCCACCAGGATCCGCACCAGCTCATCGAGGGCATCATGATCGCCTGCTGGGCGAACCGGGTGAAGCAGGCCTACATCTACATCCGCGGCGAGTTTCCCGCCGGGGCGCGGCTCCTCGAGCAGGCAATCGCCGAGGCGCGGGCGCGCAACTTTGTCGGGCCGGACATCCTCGGCACCGGCTACTCCTGCGAGATCCACGTGCACCGAGGCTCGGGCGCCTACATCTGCGGCGAGGAGACGGGCCTGATCGAGTCGCTCGAGGGCAAGCGCCCGTATCCGCGCATCAAGCCCCCCTATTTCCCGGCGGTCCTCGGGCTCTACCAATGCCCGACGATCGTCAACAACGTCGAGACGCTCTGCCACGTGAAGCACATCGCCGCGATGGGCGGCGACGCCTACGCGCGCATCGGCACCGTCAGCAACACCGGCACGCGCCTGCTCTGCGTGAGCGGGCACGTCCAGCGGCCCGGCACCTACGAGTTCGAGTCGGGCAGGATCACCCTCGGGCGCCTGCTCAACGAGGTGTGCGGCGGGCCGCGGCCGGGGCGCCGGTTCAAGGCGGTCATCCCGGGCGGCTCTTCCTCGAAGATCCTGCGCTTCGACGAACGCTTCAAGGTGAAGCTGCGCGACGGCACCTTCGCCGACTGGGGCGTCGAGGACATCCCGATGGACTTCGACTCGCTCGCGGCCTGCGGCACGATGGGGGGCTCCGGCGGCGTGATCGTGATGGACGATTCGGTCGACATCGTGGCGTCCCTTGCGAACCTCAACGCCTTCTACGCCCACGAGAGCTGCGGCCAATGCACGCCCTGCCGCGAGGGCTCGCTCTGGATGAAGAAGGTCACAACCCGCATGGTTCACGGAGGCGCCCGCCCGGGCGACGGCGAGTTGCTCAAGAGCATCGCCGACCAGATCGCGGGGCGCACGGTCTGCCCGTTCGGCGAGGCTTGCGCGTGGCCCACCCAGAGCTTCGTGCAGAAATTCGCCGACGAGTTTGCCAATTACGGCGCTGCCGCTGCGGCCCCCGCGCACATTTCTCCTCTCGCCTGACCTCCCCGCGCCGCCGCATCCTCCACCCTCTCCGATGCCCGCCTCCCAACAACCCGACCTCATCCCCGTCAACATCGACGGCCGGGACATCTCCGTGCCGAAGGGGACGAACATGATCGAGGCGGCACGCCTGCTCGGGATCGAGATCCCCCATTTCTGCTACCACCCGAAGCTGAGCGTGGCGGGCAACTGCCGCATGTGCCTTGTCGAGATGGGCATGCCGGCGCTCGATCCCGTCACGAAGCAGGCTGTCGTCGACCCGGCCACCGGCGGGCCGAGGATCAACTGGGTGGCGAAGCCCACCATCGCCTGCTTCACCAGCGCAGCGCCGGGGCTCCACATCCGCACGAACACCCCGCAGGTCAGGGAATGCCGCGAGGGCGTGATGGAGTTCCTCCTCGTCAACCACCCGCTCGACTGCCCGATCTGCGACCAGGCCGGCGAGTGCAGGCTCCAGGAGCAGGCCCACGGCTACGGCCGCGGTTACTCGCGCTTCACCGAGGAGAAGAACGTGAAGCCGAAGCGCACGCTCCTCGGGCCGCGCGTCATGCTCGACGACGAGCGCTGCATCCTCTGCTCGCGCTGCATCCGCTTCTCCCGGGAGGTGGCGCAGGACGACGTGCTCGGCTTCATCGACCGCGGGAGCTACAGCACGCTCACCTGCTACCCGGGCCGCCGCCTCGAGAACAACTATTCGCTCAACACCGTCGACATCTGCCCCGTCGGCGCGCTCACCAGCGTCGACTTCCGTTTCAAGATGCGCGTGTGGTTCCTCAATGCCGCGCCGGGCATCTGCACCGAGTCCTCTGCCGGCGTGAACACCGAGGTGTGGAGCCGCGAGGGCGTCATCTACCGCATCACCCCGCGGCGCAACGACGCCGTCAACGACACCTGGATGCCCGACAGCGGCCGGCTCCTCTACAAGCAGGTGGCCGCCGGCAACCGGCTGCACCAGCCCCTCGTCGAGGGGGCGCCCGCCACGATGGACGCGGCGCTCGCCAGCGCCGCCGCGCTGCTCCGGGCGGATGGCGTGGCCGTCGTCGGCTCGGGTCGCAGCCCGGTCGAGGAGCAGTTCCTCGCGAAGAAGCTGGCCGAGGCGCTTCGCGCCCCCGTGTGGCTCGTCAGCAGGGTGGGGCGGGGCGACGGTCTCCTGATCTCCGCCGACCGCAATCCCAACGTCCGCGGCGCGCTCGTCACCGGACTCATCCGCGCGCTTCCCGAAGCCGGTGCTGCGCCGTCGTCGGCCGGGGCGAAGCCTTCCGACCCCGAGCCTCCGGCGTATGCGGCCGGCGGGCTCGCCGCGCTCGCCGCGGCGATCGACGCGGGCACCGTGAAGACGGTCGTCAGCCTCGGGGAGGATCTCGCGGCCGCGGGGCTCGACGCCGGGCGGATCGCCAGGGTCGCGGTCGTGTACCTCGCGACGCATGTCGACGCCACGAGCGCCGCCGCCCGTGTCGTCATTCCCTCCCTCACGGTCTTCGAGAAGGCCGGCACCTTCGTCAACCAGCAGTTCCGCCTCCAGAAGTTCGCGGCGGCCGTGCCCGGCCCAGCCGGCATCGCGGGCGATCGCGAGACCCTCGCGCAGCTCGTGCGCGCGGCGGGCGGCCCTGCCGTCCCCTCCGGCATCGAGGAGCTCTGGGCTGCCATGGCCGCCGAGGTGAGGCTCTTCGCCGGCGTCAGCTTCGCGAAGATTCCCGACGCCGGTCTCCTCCTCGACGCGACGCCGTTCGCCGCCCTGCGGTTCCCCGAGGGCGAGTCGCTCCATTTCAAGCCGCCCGCGCCATGATTGCTTTCTGGAACAGCCTGCCGCACATCGTGCAGCTCTTGGTCAAGGGGCTGGCGGTGATCTGCGTCATCTTCCCGATCGCGGGCGCGAGCTCGATGGCCGAGCGCAAGGTCTCGGCGTGGATCCAGGGCCGGTTCGGACCCAACCGGGCCATCGTGCCGTGGTTCGCCTGGGTGCCGTTCCTGGGCCGCTGGCTGCAGCGCCTCGGCGTGTTCAATCTGCTCGCCGACGGCGGCAAGCTCCTCTTCAAGGAGGATCCCCTGCCGGGCCACGTGCGGAAGTTTTTCTACATGATCGCGCCGCTTGTGGCGATCGTTCCCGCTTTCACGACGGTCACCGTGGTGCCGTTCGGCGGCTACGTCGACGCTGCTGGGCGGACGGTGCCGCTGATGCTGGCGAACGTCGACGTCGGGATCCTGACGGTCTTCGCCGTCGCCTCGCTCGGCATCTACTCGATGATCCTCGCCGGCTGGGCGTCGAATTCGAAGTATCCTTTCCTCGGCAGCCTCCGCGCCTCGGCCCAGCTCGTCTCCTACGAGCTTTCGATGACGCTCTCGGTCATCCCGGTGTTCCTGTGGATCAACAGCCCGGGTTCGGCGGGTTCCCTGAGCCTCGCGAACGTGGTCGAGTTCCAGGCGCTCCCCGGCTTCTGGGGCGGCCTGTGGTTCATCTTCCTCATGCCGGTGTCGGCGTTGATCTTCCTCGTGGCGCTGTTCGCCGAGACCAACCGCCTGCCGTTCGACATGATCGAGTCGGAGGCCGACCTCGTCGGCGGCTTCCACACGGAGTACGGATCGTTCAAGTGGTCGCTGTTCTTCGTGGCGGAGTACTCCCACATGCTGGTCGGCTCGGGCGTGTTCGTGCTTCTTTTCTTCGGCGGCTGGAATCCGCTCCCCTGGCTCCCGCTCGCGCAGGTGCTCGCCGGGCTGCAGCACCTTACCGGATGGAGCCTGTGGATGAACCCGTTCCTCATGGGGGCGGTCTCGATCGTCATCTTCCTCGCGAAGGTCCTCTTCATGATCTTCTTTTTCATGTGGGTGCGCTGGACGGTGCCGCGCTTCCGCTACGACCAGGTGATGCGCATCGGCTGGCGCATGCTGCTTCCGCTCGCGCTGGCGAACCTGATCGTCATCATGGCCGTCATCGCGTTCCTCCAGGCCCCCGCCTAAAGTACCCGCCATGGCCGTCATCCAGGTCGAACGCAAGCCCCTCACCCTCGCTGAGCGCACCTACCTGCCTCAGGTGCTGGCGGGGCTTTGGACGACGTGGAAGCGCCTCCTCGGACCGCGCGTCACCCTGGAGTACCCCGAGCAGCGGCCGCAGATCCCGCCGGGCTACCGCGGCGTGCCAACGCTCGTGAAGGATCCCAACGGGCGCGAGAAGTGCGTCTCCTGCCAGCTCTGCGAGTTCGTCTGCCCGCCGAAGGCGATCCGGATCACGCCCGGCGAGATCCCGGCCGATTCCCCGGCGGCCCATGTCGAGAAGGCGCCCCGCGAGTTCGAGATCAACATGCTGCGCTGCATCTACTGCGGCCTGTGCCAGGAGGTCTGCCCCGAGGAGGCCATCTGGCTGCAGGATCTCTACACGCTGTCGGGCTACTCGCGCGGCGAACTGGTCCACAACAAGGAGCGGCTCTACGAACTCGGAGGCACGCTGCCCGACCGCCATCTGAAATGGGACAGGAAGCGAGCCGCCGCCGAGCGCGGCAACGCCCACTGACGCACCCGCCCACCGAACCATGGCCGACATCGCCTTCTACCTCCTCGCTCTTCTGACGGTGCTTTCCTCCGTCGGCGTGGTCGTCTACCGCAACGCGGTGAAGGCCGCGCTGTGCCTGCTCGTGGGCTTCGTCGGCGTCGGCGCTCTCTTCGCCTTGCTCGGCGCCTATTTCCTCGCGGCCGTCCAGGTGCTCGTCTACGCCGGCGCGGTGGCGGTGATCTTCGCCTTCGTCGTGATGCTCTTCGACGTGAAGGGGGGCACGCCCCGGCTCCACCGCTCGGGGATCGCCGTGGCCGCGGGCACCGGCGCCGCCGCCCTCCTCCTGGCGGGGGTCATTTCGCTCGCGAAGCACGGCCCCTGCGCGGACGGCGCGGCGACAACCGCCGTCGGCGCCAACCTCAAGGCCTACGGCATCCAGCTTTTCACCACCTATCTGCTCCCGGTCGAGGTGACCGGATTCCTGCTGCTCGTCGCCATGCTCGGCGTGACGGTGCTCAGCCGGAAACAGGCGGAGACTCCGGGAAGCGGATCTCCCCGGGAAGGAGGGAACGCCTGACCGCCGGCGCGCGCCATGAATCCCCTCCTGCATTCAGTCTTCGCCGCCTCCTCCTGCGCCGCCCGGTGCCCGCTCGCCGGGGTCGGCCTGCAGCACTACGTGGTCCTCAGCGCGGTGCTCTTCGCGATCGGCTTCCTCGGCGTGCTCGTGCGCCGGAACACGCTCGTCGTCTACATGTGCCTCGAGCTGATGCTCGTCGCCTCGACGCTCGCCGCCGTCGCCTTCTCCCGGTTCAACGGGACGATGGACGGGAACCTGTTCGTCCTCTTTGTCATCACGGTCGCCGCCGCGGAAGTGGCGGTCGGCCTCGCCCTCATCGTCGCCCTCTACCGGCAGCGCCACACGGTGCAGCTTGAGGATCTCGACACCCTGAAACGCTGACCATGACGTTCGCGCAGTTAGCCGCCATCGTCCTCCTTCTCCCGCTCGCCTCGGCGGCGGGGATCGCGCTGTTCCTGCGGCGCCGGGGCGGCGCGGCGGCGTTCGTCTCGGTCGCCTCGGCGGCGGGGATCCTGGCGGCGTCGTTCTGCCTGGTCTTCGGCCCGCGCGATTTCCCGGCGTCGGTCGAGTGGCTGCGGCTGGGCGGGCTCACGGTCTCCTTCGGCGTGAAGTTCGACGACCTCGCCGCACTGATGCTCTTCGTGGTGAGCTTCGTGGGCTTTTTCATTCACGTTTTCAGCCTGGGCTACATGCGCGACGACGCGGCGCGGGCGCGGTTCTTCGGCGGGCTCTCGGTGTTCATGTTCTCGATGTGCGGCATCGTTCTCGCCGACAACCTGCTCATGCTTTTCGTCTTCTGGGAGCTGGTCGGCTTCAGCTCCTACCTGCTGATCGGCCACTGGCACGAACGGCGGTCGGCCGCCGACGCGGCGAAGAAGGCCTTCATCGTCAACCGGGTGGGCGACTTCGGGTTCCTGCTCGGCATCATCGCCTGCTACTGGCTCAACGGCACGGTCAACTTCGGCGAACTCGCGGCGAAATCCGCCGCAGGGGGGCTGGTCTTCAGCCGCGCGATCCCGCTGCTCCTCTTCTGCGGCGCGCTCGGCAAGTCGGCCCAGATGCCCCTGCACGTGTGGCTCCCCGACGCAATGGAGGGACCGACCCCGGTCTCCGCCCTGATCCACGCCGCCACGATGGTCGCGGCGGGCATCTACATGCTCTGCCGCATCCAGGTGCTCATGGTGCCGCAGGCGCTCACGGTGATCCTCTGGATCGGCGTCGCTACGGCGCTCTACGCCGCGGTCTGCGCGATGGTGCAGAGCGACATCAAGAAGGTGCTGGCCTACTCGACCCTCTCCCAGCTCGGCTACATGGCCGCCGCGTTCGGTCTGGGGGGGCTGGAGCGTCCTGGAAATCCTGCCGCGGGCGCGGCGGTGGCGATGACCGCCGGCGCGGCGGCGGCGATGTTCCACCTGATGACGCACGCCTTCTTCAAGGCGCTCCTCTTCCTTGGTTCGGGCTCGGTCATCCACGCCTGCCACCACGAGCAGGACATCTTCAGGATGGGCGGGCTGGCGAGGCGGATGCCCTGGACTTTCGCCGCGTTCACCGCCGGCGTCTTCGCGATCATCGGAATGCCCTTTTTCGCGGGCTTCTTCTCGAAGGACGCGATCCTCTACCTGGCCTTCGCGAAGAACACGCCGGCGTTCGCCGTGCTCGTGCTCACCGCGGTGCTGACGGCGGCCTACATGACGCGCCTCTGGCGCACGACCTTCTTCGGCGAGGCGCGCTCGGAACCGGCGGCGCACGCGCGCGAATCCGGCGCGGTGATGGTGATCCCGCTAGTCGTGCTCGCGGTGGGCGCGGCGCTCGGCGGCTACGGGTTCTTCCGCGACACTCTTTTCTGCGGGGTCTTCGACGGCGTGTTCCGGTCGCTGCCGGAGCCCGAGGGGGCCGCACACTGGACGATGATCGCGATTGGCGCGGGCGCGATGCTCGCCGGCGCCGGCTTCGCGTTCGGCTACTACAGGCCCGCGGCGGCCGACCGCCTGCAGTCCTCGGTGCCGGTGGTGTTCGGCGGGCTTGCGGTCTTCAAGGAGTCGTTTGACCGCGCCTACGGCTACTACGTCGCCAAGGTGCAGCAGCGCCTCGCGATGCTGCTCAACCTCGTCGACCAGATCCTCTTCGCGGGCTGGATGGTGCGGGGGACCGCCTCGATTGCCGGGCTCCTCGGCGTCGGCGCGCGCCTGATGCAGAACGGCAAGCTTCACGTCTACGTCTACTGGTTCCTCGCCGGCGTCGCCCTGCTGTGGGGCATCGCCGCCGGAGCCTTCTGACCGCCATGGACGCCCTGAACCCACAACTGCTCCTCCTCGCAATCGTGGCGCCGGCCGCCGCAGCCCTGGCGCTTGTCGCCGGCCTGCCGGAGCGGCTCGTGAAGCCGTGCGCGGTGGCGGGTTTCGGCCTGCCCGCGGCGATCGCGCTCTGGCTGTGGAGCCATTTCCCGGAGCCGGCCGCGATCCCGGCGGCGCACCTCGGCTTCGCGTTCTACAGCCTGCGTGCGCTTGGGCTCGAGAAGCTCGGCATCCACCTCGTGCTGGGGCTCAACGGCGTCTCGCTCCCGCTCTTCGTGCTGGCCGGGATCGTGGGTCTCGCGGCCGGGCTCTACGCGGTGCGCTCGGGCGCCGGGCGGCTGCGCGCCTACCTGATGCTCCTGCTCGTGATGCAGGCCGGCCTGCTCGGCGCCTTCGCCTCGATCGACATCTTCTTCTTCTATTTCTTCCACGAGCTGGCGCTGATTCCGACCTTCATCATGACCGGCGTCTGGGGCACCCGCGCCCCCGGCGACAACCGCTACGCGGCGATGAAGATGGCGGTCTACCTCACGCTCGGCGCCATGCTTTCGCTCGTGGGCCTCATCGCGATCTGCCAGAAGAGCGGCGTCGAGAGCTTCGACCTGATCAACCTGCGCCTCGCGCTGGCCGGGGCGCCGCTGGGCGTGAGCCTGCAGAAGCACATCTTCGGGCTGCTGCTCTTCGGCTTCGGGATCCTCGTCTCCCTCTGGCCGTTCCACACCTGGGCGCCGCTCGGATACGGCGCCGCCCCCAGCTCGGCCGCCATGCTCCACGCGGGCGTGCTCAAGAAGTTTGGGCTCTACGGCCTCATCCAGATCGCCCTGCCGCTCATCCCCGCCGGCGCCACAACGGCGTTCACGGTCCACGGGATCCCCGTCACCTGGACATGCGTCCTCGCCGTGCTCGCCCTCGGCAACGTGCTGGTGATCGGCCTGGTGACGATGGCGCAGGCCGACCTCAAGCAGATGATCGGCTTCGGCTCGGTCATGCACATGGGCTACGCGTTCCTCGGCATCGCCTGCTTCTCGGCGATGGGCGCCGGCGGCGTCGTGATGCTCATGGTGGGGCACGGGCTCTCTGTCGCGCTCCTGTTCCTGCTGGCGACGAGCATCCACCACCGCACGCAGACCTTCGACCTTTCGGAGATGGGCGGCCTGGCCCGGCACGCGCCCGTGCTCGCCGCCTTTTTCGCGGCCGCCACGCTAGCCGGCATTGGGCTGCCGGGCTTCGCGAACTTCTGGGGCGAGCTCATGATCTTCGTCGCGGTTTGGAAGCTCTCGCCGTGGATCGCCGCCGCCGCGGTCCTCGGGATCATCATCTCCGCCGTCTACGGGCTGCGCGCGGTGGCGCGCGTGTTCTTCGGCCCGCCGACCGAGGCTTTCGCCCGCGCGGCCGTGGCACGGCCGCCGGCGGACCTCTCCTGGGGCGAGCGCCTGCCGGCGCTGATCCTCCTCGCCGCGCTCCTCTTCATCGGCTTCTGGCCGCGCTCGATCGCGGCTCCGCTCGACCGGGCCCTGCCCGCCATCATGGCCCCCGCGGCCCAGGCCACCTCCCACGCCGCCAGGTAATCCGCCCCCATGCTCGCAGCCGTGCATCTCCAAGCCTTCGAGACCGCCAATGAGTGGGCGGCGATCTTCCCCGAGCTCCTGCTCGCCCTGATCGCGGTGGTCCTGCTCGTGCTCGAGCTGGCGCTCCCGAGGAGCCAGCGGGCGTTCATCCCCGCCGTCGCGATCGGCGGGCTCGTCGCGGTGCTCGCCGGGCTGGCCGTCAGCTACCACACCGCCTTCCTCGGCGAATCGACTTTCGGCGGGTTGCTCCGCCACACGCCCGACGGGCAGTTCCTGCGCGTCTTCTTTGTCCTCACCGCGCTGCTCGTCTGCGTGCTCGCCGCGGTGGTGCTCCCGCGCACGCCGGCGCCCCGCGCCGAATTCTACCATCTCGTCGTGGTGGTCACCGGAGCCCTGATGCTCCTCGTGCAGAGCCGCCACTTCGTGATGTTTTTCGTCGCGCTTGAGACCGTCACCGTCGGCTTCTACATCCTGGTGGCCTATTTCCGGACGAGCCCCGCCTCGCTCGAGGCCGGCCTGAAGTACCTGATCCTCGGGGCGCTCAGCTCGGCGCTTCTCCTGTTCGGGATCGTGCTCCTCTATGGCGCGGCCGGCAACCCCGCGACGATCGGCGGCACCGCCTCGCCGATGAGCTTCGGCGGGCTGCGCTTCTTCCTGGCCAACAATCCCGACAATTTCATGGCCAACGCCGGCGCGGTCCTCGTGCTCGCGGGCGTCGCCTTCAAGATCGGCGCCGTGCCGTTCCAGATCTGGATCCCCGACGTCTACCAGGGCGCGCCGACGCCGGTGACCGCCTTCCTCGCGGTGGGCTCCAAGGCGGCGGGCTTCGCGGTGCTTCTGACGCTCGCGCTCGACGTGTTCGCCCCGCTCGCCCCGGTGATCCGCCCCGCGCTCGTGATCATGGCCGCGGCCACGATCCTCTATGGAAACCTTGCCGCGCTCACCCAGCACCAGGTCAAGCGCCTAATGGGCCTCTCCGGAGTCTCCCACGCCGGATTCATGCTGATCGGCGTCGTGGCCGCCTACAGCGAGCCGGCCGCCGTGGGCGCCGTCTACTTCTACCTCCTCGCCTACCTGCTGGCCTCGTTCGCCGTGTTCGCCGTGATGGCCCATGTCTCGGGCGGCAGCGACGAGGACCAGGACTTCGCCCACTACGCGAACCTCGTCAGGGAGCGGCCGCTGCTGGGGACGGTGCTCGTCGTCGGCCTCGGCTCGCTCGCCGGGATCCCGCCGCTGGCCGGGTTCATGGGCAAGCTGCTGGTTTTCGTCGTCGCGTTCAAGGCGGGGCTGTACGGGCTCCTGGCGGTCGCGGTGCTGGGAGTCGTCCTCTCGGTCTACTACTATTTCGGCTGGATCCGGGCCGCCTGCTTCCCCGAGGCGCCGCCGCCTGCAACGCTCGCGCCGAAGGCGCCCGTCGTGGTGAAGCCCGGGCTGTGCACTGCCGTCGTCATGGTGCTGCTGGCCGCGGCGACCCTCGTGCTCGGAGTCTACCAGGGGCCGCTCGGCGCCTGGGTGCTCGCCCGTTGAGCCGCGCCGCCGCCGGCTCCTTGATTCTCGTCTCGCGGGTCCGCGCCGCTATGCTGGCCGGTTCCTCTTTTCATGGATCGCGTCACCCGCCAGGCCATTCGCTCCTTTCCCCGCGGCATGTGGGTCGTCGCCGCCGGCAACTTCGTGAACCGATTCGGCGGTTTTGTCGTGCCGATGCTCGCGCTGCGGATCACGGACCTCGGATACACCAAGGGCGAGGCGGGAACGGTCCTCGGCGTCTACGGCGCCGGGAAGCTGGCCTCGGTGATCGCAGCAGGGACGTGGACCGACCGCTACGGGCACCGGGCGGTCATCCTCGCCTCGGCCTTCAGCTCGGCGGCGGTCATGCTCGGGATGGCGGCGCTGACCGACTACACCCAGATCCTCATCGCCGCTCTGGTGCTCGGTTTCGCCTCTGAGCTTTTCCGCACCCCGATGTCGGCGCTGATCGCCGAATTCTCCGCTCCGGAGAACCGGATCACGGCCTTTGCGCTGAACCGGCTCGCAGTCAACGCCGGCTTCGCCTTCGGCCCCGCCATCGGCGGGATGCTGGCGCACTGGTCGTTCACCTGGGTTTTCATCGGCAACGCCACCACCGAGATCCTGTACGGGCTCATCGCCTGGCGCGGGCTTCCCGCCCGCGTGACTTCCGGCCTGCAGTCGGCGGAGGCCGGCGGGCGGGCCGATGGATCGTGGCGCGAAGTGTTCGCCGACAGGCGCCTGGTGCTATTCCTCGCCGCCATCTTCCCGATCACGTTCATCTACATGCAGAGCATCTCGAGCTTCGCGCTCTACACGGCCGACCAGGGGCTGACGCCCTCCGAGTACGGACGGCTGCTCTCGTTCAACGGCGTGCTGATCGTCACCTGCGAGCTGTCGCTCACCGCGGTGACGCGGCGATTCGACCCGAGGCACGTCCTGATGCTCGGTTATGCGCTCCTCGGCTTCGGCTATGCCCTGACCGGATTCGTCCACACCTTCTGGCCCCTCGGCGGCGTGGTGGTGCTGTGGACCCTCGGCGAGATGATCAGCGCGCCTCCCCAGGGGGCGGTGCTGGCGAACATGGCGCCCGACCGCCTGCGCGCGCGCTACATGGGGGCATCGGGCTTCCTCTGGGGGGCGGCGGTCATTGTCGGCCCTTGGCTCGGCACGCTGCTCTACGCGTGGAGCCCGACGGCGCTCTGGGTGTTCAGCGCCGGAGTCGGGCTCGCGAGCGCGGCGATGGTGCATTTCGCCCTGAGGCGCTGATGAGGATGCGGTTCCACCGGAATTTGCTTCGTGCGGCCGCGCCTTTGTGTTTCAACGTGGGGCACCAGCATGAAAGTCACCGGTATCGCCTTGGTTCCGCCTCCCGCCGCCGCTGATCTCCCCCGGGTCACGCCGGAACTGCTGGCTTCGGTGCTCGCGCGCTATTCGCGCAGCAACGAGGGCCTCGCGAGGATCCTTGAGCGGGTCGACCTCGACCATCCCGACGAGTCGATCGACCGGATCCTGAAGTTTGTCGACTACGGCCACGCCTCGATCGGCGGCCTCACGGGCGGGCTGGCGGTCGCGATCGACGGCGCCTCGATGTGGCTCGCCTACAAGCTGTTCGAGATCTCGACCATGGCCGACGGCCAGGAGTCGAGCACGCGGTACATTTCCACGGATCCCGCGAGCCTGCCCGCGCCGGAAGAGGTGGGCATCCCGGCGGACCTCGCGCCGAGCTGGAGGGAGATCATGGGGCGCGCGTTCGCGGCCTACCAGGCCGAGTGCGCCAGGCTCGACGAGATCGGCCGGGCGGAGCCCGCGCGCGTGCGCGTGCCGGCGGGCGCGAAGCCGGCCGTCGAGGCGCGCCTCCGGAAGAATTTTGCGCTGGATCGCGCCCGCTACTTCATCCCGCTGGCGACCCGCACGAACCTCGCCATCGTCCAGTCGGCCCGCATGTGGGCGCAGACGGTCAAGCACCTCGGCTCTCTGCCCCAGGCAGAGGCGCGCGCGGCAGCCGGGGCGCTGCGCGGCGAACTGCTGAAGCTCGCGCCGCGTCTCATGAGGCACAGCCTCGCCGAGGCCTCCTTCGAGGAGCAGGCGCGCCAGGAGCTCGCCGTGTCGGTGCGCCTTGGCCTCGAGCGCCTCTCGGTCGAGCCCCTTGCCGACGCCGTCTGGGTCAACGTCGACCGGGCGGCGCCGCCCTGGCTGGCCGAACAGCAGCCGGTGGCCGAGGCGCTGCGCCACCGGACCAACCGCTACGGGCAGTGCGGCACGGCGCTGCGCCGGATGCGCGTGACGTTCGCCTGGAACAATCTCGCCCTCGCCGAGCTCCGCGACCTCAACCGGCACCGGACGGGCCACCGCCACACCCCCCTCATCCAGGCCGGATTCTATCTTCCCCCCGAGGTGCCGCGCGCGCCGCACGCCGGCCTGCTCGCCGACCAGGCCGCCCTGACCCGCGAGCTCCTCCATCGCGGCTCGCCCGCCTATCCCTATTCACTCCTGCTCGGGGCGCAGACCCCCTTCGAGCACAGCACCCACGCCGACAAGTTCATCTACGAGGCCGAGCTGCGCACGGGAATGGGCGCCCACTTCCGCTACGCCGAGCACCTCAGCGCAGCGCTGCACGAGTTCTTCCGGGCAGTCCCCGAGGCCATCCCGTGGGTCGTCGAGGGTACCGCCGAGCCCGAGTGAGCCGGCACGGACGAAGATCGGAGCGGTTGCCGGAAATGAAAATTGGCTTGCGAAGCGAAGGGTTGAGGAAATTATTTAATCGACTGCGAATCATGACGTTGCCGGAAGCACGGCGGATTCCCTAGGTCTTCCGGCAATCAGCCATCGACAGGGAATTCCTTTCCAACTCTGCCCCAAGAAAAGACGCGATACCGCCCCGGCCTCATGCGCGCGTTCAAAGTACTGCAATTCAATATCCAGTTCGGGCAGAAGTGGGACGACCGCGATCCTGATGAGGCTCCTGTTGACCTGGATGGCACGATCGCGGAGATCCGTGCCCAGGATGCCGACGTGATCTTCCTTCAGGAGGTCGAGCAGGCGCAGCCGGGAGGGGTTCAAAAGCATCCGCCCCCGAACTTTGAGCGTATCCGCGCCGCCCTTCCAGGCTACGATTCCTATTTCTCCTATCCGAGGGAGGATCCCCGCGAACTGCCATTCGGCATCGGGCTGGCGATCTTCTCGCGCACGCCGCTGACCGACCGGAGGCGCCGGGACTTGGCATCGCCGCCCATCGAATTCACGTTCCTCGGCGAGAAGAAAACCCCGACGGACCGCGTGCTCATCGGGGCCAGGACGGTGATCGGGGGCCGGATCCTGCGGGTCTACAACACCCACCTGCTCGCGTTCTTCATGCTCAACGCCGACAGCGACGACTACGGCGACCAGAGGCAATCGCTGATCGAGGAGCTGAAGCTTGCGGACGGGCCGGCGCTGATGGGCGGAGATTTCAACATCGAGAAGGTCGGCTCGCTGGTGAAGCAGTTCGACCGCGCGGGCTTCAGGACCGTGCAGACCGAGCGCGCGACCTGGCGCCGGCGGCCCTACGTGCTAGACCACCTTTTCTACAATTCCCCTCTGAAGCTGGTCGGGCACGCCGTGCAGGAGACGCAGGCATCGGACCACCACATGCTGGTGGCCAGGTTCGCCTTCGCGGACTAGCCGCGGCGCACGCGCTCCTTATCGGCGTCGCATTCCTCCTCGATCCGCGCCTTCTCGTTGGCGAGCTGCTTGCGGATCTTGCCGACCTCCTCCTCATTGCCGGCCTGCACGGCCTCGTCGAGCTGCTTCTTCAGGAAGATCTCGCGCTCGGCGAGCCTGCCCCGGTAGAGGCGGTCGATCTCGGCGAGCTTCGCCTTCTGTTCGGCGGTCAGGGGTTTTCCGGCGTCGGGATCCGAGGCGCGGAGGCGTTCCATCGCGAGTTCGTAGGCGCTTTTCATCGGGAGTGGGATGGACCCACTACAGAAGGACGTGCCACGCGATGCAATGCCGGATCCCGGGGATCAGCGCGCGTAGCGCACCCCGAACACGAGGACGATTGCGACCAGGGCGAACGGCGGCAGCCACCCGCCGAGCCTCGTCCGCCAGCCCGAGGAGTAGCCGGCGAGGCAGACGCCGAGGAGAGCGGCAAAGGCCGCCGGGCCGAGCCAGGCGGGCTCGAACCGGGCGCTCCGGTATGCGCCGGGGATCGCGACCGCCGCGCGCAGGCCGGCGTCCATCAGCCAGACGAGGAGCGCGCCGGCGTGGTTGAAGAGAATGCTGCCCGGCAGGAGCCCGGAGAGGCCGCAGACGAGGGAGAGAAAGCCCGCGCCGATGATGAGGGTCGACATCGGGATGAGCACCAGGTTGACGGCGAGCGCCGCGGGCGTGAACAGTCCGAAGAACTCGATCCCGGCCACGGTGCTGACGAGGGCCGAGGCGGCGCCGATTCCCGCGACGCCGAGGATCCCGCGCCAGGCCCGGTCGATCCACCTCCGGAGCCGGCCCCAGTCGGCGGGCGGGAGCGAGGTGAACAGCGGCCACCGGTCACACAGGCGCCGGGCCAGGGGGGCGCCGAGCAGCACGAGCACGGCGACGATCCCGTAGGACAGCTGGAAGCTCGCGCCGAAGAGCTGCATCGGGTCCCACAGGAGCACGGCCAGCGCGGAGGAGGCGAGGGAGGAGAGCACGTTTCCCGGCCTGCGCATGGCATGGCCCGCGAGGTAGCCGGCGCACATCACGAAGGCCCGCACGGCCGACGGGCTCGCCCCGGTGATGTCGACGTAGAGCCAGAGCGCGGCGAGCCCGAAGGCGGCTGCCGCGGTCCGCGGCGCGCGCAGAAGCGTAAGGAGAATCTGGATGCTGATCGAGATCGCGGTGATGTTGAGGCCGCTGATCGCGAACAGGTGCAGGGTGCCGCTGTGCATGAACAGGGCCTGCTCCTCCGCGCGCATCTCCTGTTTCTGCCCGAGCATCATGGCGCGCAGGATCGAGGCGGGCACCGGGCGGTCGCCGAGGCCGGCGCCGAGGATGACGTGGAAGCGCCGCTCGGCGGCGCTGCAGAACCGACGGTAGCGCGAGGCGGGGGCGGCCTCCCGCAGCCAACGTCCCCGGGTGAGCATCAGGGGCGCCCCCGAGTCGAGGATGTAGGCCTCGAAGCTGCCCCCGGCCGGATCCGCGGGGACCGCGGCGAGGAGGCCCGCGGCGGCGATCTCGCTCGATCGCAGCGGCGGCGGCGTCCCGGGCGGCAGCGCGACCGAGAAGTAGATGCGCCGGCCGGCGAGCCCGCGCGCGGCGAAGTCGCCGCGGGTCACCACGCCGAACCCGTTCGCGCGCGGGCGGATGCCGGGCGGCTGGAACGTGCGTTCGACGCGCAGCGTCAGGCACGCCTCGCGAGGGGGAAGCCCGGCCCAGGCCTCGGCACGGCGGAGGCGGAGCGGATAGTACGCCATGCCCGCGAAGCCCGCGGCGAGCGCCAGGGCTGGCGGCCACAGCCAGGACGCCGCCGGCCTACGAGCCCAGGCAGTCCAGATCGCGGCGGCGGCGAACAGGCCGGCGAGCAGGGCGCATGGCGCCGCCGGCGGCCCGAACGCACGGCCCGCGGACAGCCCGGCCATGAGTGGCAGCAGCAGCCACAGCAGGGGCGCCCGCTCGCCCTGGAGGCCGGGAGTCATGGCTCATGGCAGGTGGCTGATGAACTTCCTTCCGCCGAGCACCACGCCGCGGCTGAGGCCGCGCCGCAGGTATTCCCGCGCCGCGGCCACCGCCTCCTCCAGGCCGAGCCCGAGGGCCAGGTTGGCCGCAATCGCGGCCGAGAGCGTGCATCCGCTCCCGTGGGTGTCGACCCCCGGCACCCGCGTCGAGGTGAACCGGGTGACGCGCCCGCCCGGCTGCACGAGGAGGTCGGCAAGATCGTCGCCCTCGAGATGGCCGCCCTTGATGAGAAAGGAGACGCCGTGGATCCGGCAGAGGTTCCGCCCGGCCTCCTCCATCGCCTCGACCGAGGCGGGGCGCGAGCCGAGGAGGACGGCGACCTCGTCGAGGTTCGGGGTGACGACGGTCGCCAGCGGGAGCAGCCGGTCGCGCACCGCCGCCAGCGCCTCCGGTCGCAGGAGGACGGCGCCGCTCGTCGCCACCATCACCGGATCGACGACCGCGGGAATGCCGCGGGCCGAGCGCAGGAAATCGGACACGGCGCCGATGATGGGGGCGGAGTAGAGCATGCCCGTCTTGAGCGCGCGCAGCTTGAAGTAGCGGTGCACCTGGGCGATCTGCTCCGCCACGAAGGTCTCGGGAAGGGCCTCGATGGTGCTGACCCCGCCGGGATTCTGCGCCGTGAGGCAGGTGATCGCCGTGGTGCCGAAGACCCCGTGGGCCGCGAAGGTCAGCAGGTCGGCCTGGATGCCGGCGCCCGCTCCGCTGTCGGAGCCGGCGATGGTGAGGGCGGCGGGCATTTCGGCGGAGCTCATGATAATTCCTTCATGGCGGAATTTCCCTGAATCCGCCTGTGCGTGAAGAAGCCTTTGCATCGCGCGGGATTCCTGCCAAGCAGAAAGGCTCATGAACGAGGACGACCAGGGCGATCTGTTTGGCGCGCGGGAGGAGGCGTCCGGCTCCCCGCCCGTCGCGCAGCCCCTGGCGGCGCGCCTGCGGCCCCGCACGCTCGCCGAGATGGTGGGCCAGGAGCACATCCTGAGGGAGGGAGGGCTGCTGCCCCGGCTCGTCGCGAGCAACCGTTTCGGGAGCCTGATCTTCTACGGCCCCCCCGGCAGCGGGAAGACCTCCCTCGCCGAGGCGATCGCGCGCGAGACGCGCAGCCGGTTCGTGCGCGTCAACGCCGTGATGTCGAACGTCGCCGAGCTCCGCGCCATCCTCGCGGCGGCCCGGCGCCATCCCGCGGCCGGCACCATCCTCTTCATCGACGAGCTTCACCGCTTCAACAAGTCGCAGCAGGACCTGCTCCTTCCCGACGTCGAGGAGGGCAACGTGCGCCTGATTGGGGCGACGACCCACAACCCGGGCTTCTACGTCAACCCGCCGCTGCTCAGCCGCAGCCACCTCTTCCGGCTCGATCCCCTGACGCCCGCCCACGTCGTCGCCGTGCTGAAGCGCGCGCTGACCGACGCCGAGCGCGGACTCGGCGCGCGCGGCTGCACCGCTTCCGACGCGCTGCTGCTCGACCTCGCCAACCTTTGCGACGGCGACCTGCGGCGCGCGCTCAACGCGCTCGAGGTCATCGTGCTGAGCCTGCCCGAGGGGGCGGCATTGAGCCCCGCGGAGCTCGAGCTCTTCGCGCGCGAGCGGCGCCTGCGTTACGATGCCGACGAGGATGAGCACTACGACACCATCTCGGCGTTCATCAAGAGCTGCCGCGGCTCCGATCCCGATGCCGCGCTGTACTGGCTCGCAAAGATGCTGGCCGGCGGCGAGGATCCGCGGTTCATCGTTCGGCGGCTGGTCATCCTGGCGTCGGAGGACGTCGGCCTCGCCTCGCCGGGGGCGCTGCCGCTCGCGGTCGCGGCGCTGCATGCGGTGGATTTCCTCGGGCTGCCCGAGGCCGAGCTGACCCTGGCGCACGCCACGCTCTACATCGCGACGGCGCCGAAGAGCAACTCGGCCACGATGGCCCTGGCGGCGGCCAAGGCGGCCCTCGAAAACCAGCCGGTGCAGGCCGTCCCCGAGTACCTGCGCGATTCCGGCGGCCAGGCATCGAAGCGCATGGGACATGGCAAGGGCTACCTCTACAGCCACGAGTTTCCCGAGGGGATCTCGGGGCAGGCCTACCTTGAGAAACCGCTCGAGCTGTACGTGCCGAAGACGGCCGGCGCGGAGGCCGCCATCGCCGAGCGCCTCGCCCGCTGGAGGGAGATCCGGACGGCGATGGGCCAGGCGAAGCCCGCGCGCTCCTGATGCAGCTTGCGGGTGGGGCGGGGGAGCTTAGGCTTCGGATGGAGGCTTCCCATGAATCGTCCCCTGCGTTCCCTTTGGCTTTTCTGCCTGGTGTCGTTTTTCACCTTCGCCGCGCCTGCGGCCGCGGCCGGCACGGATTCCGGCGCGGCGAAGACCGCGACCAAGACGGGAGCCGCCGAGGTTTCCAAGGTGTCCGATGCGAAGAAAGCGGCCCCGAAGGCCGAGACCGCGCCCGCCCCGAAAATCCCGGGACTCGTGCTCAACCGCCCCGGCGGCGGCTTTCTCGGCCTCACGATCGAGAACGGAAGCTTCAAGCTCTCGTTCTACGATGCGAAGAAAAAGCCGGTGCACGTCGACGTGGAACGCGCCGCCGCGCGCTGGCCCGTCCAGTACAAGCCCGGCGACGAGCGCACCGTGCTCCTTCCCACTTCCGATGGCAACGCGCTCCTCGGTTCGCGCTTCGTGCGGCCGCCCTACGCATTCAAGCTCTACCTGTCGCTCTTCGCCGCGGGAAACGACTCGGCGGTGGAAAGTTACGTCATCGATTATCACCAGTGACCGCGGCTGCGCGGGACCGGAAGCCGGCTGCGATTGACACGCGCGGGGCTTCCCGCGACCGTGGGCGTTCCTCCGGCCCCCGGGGCCGGGCTGACCATGCCGGGCACATTCTCAAATCCACCGTTTGATTCCATCGAGTCGGCGGCTGCGGACATCGCAGCCGGCCGCCCGGTCATCGTGACCGACGACGAGGATAGGGAGAACGAGGGCGACCTGATCATGGCCGCGTCGAAGGCCACGCCGCAGACGATCGGGATGATGATCCGCTACTGCAGCGGCATTGTTTGCGTCCCGATGCTCGAGGCCCAGCTGGCGCGCCTGGGGCTCGGCCCCATGGTGGCCGGCAACCGCGAGGCCCACCGCACCGATTTCACCGTCAGCGTGGATGCGGCGCAGGGGATAAGCACCGGAATCAGCGCCCAGGACCGCACCCGGACGATCGCCATCCTGGCCGATCCGCAGTCGCGCGCCGAGCAGCTCGTGCGCCCGGGGCACGTCTTTCCCCTGCGCGCGCGCCCCGGCGGCGTCCTCGAGCGCGCGGGCCACACCGAGGCCGCCGTCGATCTGGCGGTGCTCGCTGGCGAGTCTCCCGCGGGAGTGCTCTGCGAGCTGATCAACGACGACGGCACCGTCCAGCGGCTGCCCGAGCTCATCGAGTTCAAGAAGAAGTTCGGGCTGCGCATGATCTCCATCGCGCAGCTCATCGAATACCGGGTGCGGCGCGAGCGGGCCATCGAGCCCGTCTGCGTCAGGCCGTTCCCGACCGAATTCGGCGAGTTCACGATCCACGTCTTCCGCAGCCCGCTCGACGGCCGACAGCACCTCGCGCTCACCCTGGGCAGGCTCGACGCCGCGCCCACGCTGGTGCGCGTGCACAGCGAGAATCTTCTCACGGACGTGTTTCGCGCCCGCGGCATGGGAAGCAGCCCTGCGGTGACCGCCGCCCTCGAGGCGATCGCGCGCGCCGGCAGGGGAGTGGTTCTCTACATGGAGCCGGCCAACGCCGGCGAACTGCTCAGGAAACGGCTTGCCGAGCCCTCGGGCGACTCGATCCCGCCGATGAGCCTGAGGGACTACGGAGTGGGGGCTCAGATCCTCCGCGCCCTCGGTCTCGGACGCATCCGCTTGCTGTCCAACAGCACGCGCAAAATAGTCGGTCTCGACGGGTACGGACTCGAGATCGTCGAGCAGGTGCCGCTCTGAACGGTGGCGGGCGGCCGGCGCACTTTTGTTTTGCAGCCGGCCCCGATACGGTTCCCGATCTCCGCTTTTCCATGAGCCTCCACGCGCCCAGTCCGACGAAGATCGACGGCTCCGACCTGACGGTCGGCATCGCCGCCGCCCGCTTCAACGGGCCCTTTGTCGATGCCCTTCTCGAACAGGTACGCGACGAGCTGCGCGCGGCCGGGGTGAAGGCCCGGCGGCTGGTGGTCGTCCGCGTGCCGGGTTCGCACGAGCTGCCGAGCGCGGTGCAGTGGCTCTTCGCCCGCCACCGCCTCGACGCGGCCATTGCGCTGGGGGTGATCATCCGCGGCGGTACGCTCCACTACGAGCTGGTGGCTGGCGCGGCGACCCAGGGGCTGATGCGCGCGGCGCTCGACGCCGGCAGGCCCGTCATCAACGGGGTCATCGTGGCGGAAAACCGGCGGCAGGCGGAGGATCGCTGCCGGGGCCGCATCCGCCGCGGGGGCGAGTTCGCCCGCGCCGCCCTCGAGATGGCCGCCCTCCGGAGGAGTCTTTCCCGATGAGCAAAGGACAGTTCGCCCAGCGCCGAGCCGGCCGCGTTGCCGCGCTGCAATACCTGTATGCGTGGAGCCTCAACACGCCAGCCAACCTCGCCAACGACCTGCAGACCTTCTTCGAAGGGCAGGAGCATCCGCGCGACTACTACGCGTTCGGCGAGGAGCTGATCAACGGCGCGCTCGAACATCTCGGCGAGATCGACGCGCGCATCCGCACGCTCGCCCAGAACTGGGAGTTCGACCGCATTGCCAAGATCGACCTCGCCATTCTCCGCTTGGCCATCTTCGAGATGCTCTATCGGAAGGACATTCCCCCGGTCGTCTCCATCAACGAGGCGATCGACCTGTCGAAGCAGTTCTCCAATTCCGACGCCAAGCGGTTCATCAACGGCATCCTCGACCGCCTGAAGGGCGATCTCGGGCGCGATGCCCGCAAGCCGGCGGCGGAATAGGCCCCGGCCCTCCGCGCCGCCTTCTCGCCATGCTTTCTCTGCTCAGGAAGTTCCGGGACGGCCTCACCAAGACGGCCCGGGGCATCGCCGACAAGACCCGCGAGCTTTTTGCGGGGCGCCCGCTGGACGCCTCCTCGATCGAGGCGCTGGAGGAGGCTCTCTACACCGCCGATTTCGGCGTGGCGACCACCGCGGAGATCCTCGACGAGATCCGCCGCGCGCACCAGAAGGACCGCGAGTTGAAGGGCCAGGAGGCCGCCGCGATTGGCGCCGCCGTCCTCCGCCGCGTCCTTGCCGGGAGCGAGGGCAGGCTTGATGACGCCGCCGCCCCGCCGCCCCGCGTCATCTGCCTCATCGGCGTCAACGGCTCAGGCAAGACCACCACGGCCGCCAAGCTCGGCTGGATGCTCAAGGAGGACGGCCGGTCGGCAACCCTCGCCGCCTGCGACACCTTCCGCGCCGCTGCGGTGGAGCAGCTCCGCACCTGGACCGAGCGGCTCGATCTCGATCTCGTCGCGAGCCAGACCGGGGCGGATGCCGCTGCGGTCGCGTTCGACGCGTGGAAGGCCGCAAAGTCCCGCGGCCGCGACTACCTCATCGTCGACACCGCGGGCCGGCTCCATACCAAGGACAACCTTATGGGGGAGCTGGCGAAAATCCGGCGCGTGCTGCAGAAGCACGACCCGACGGCGCCCCATCACGCCTGGCTTGTCGTCGACGGCTCGCTCGGCACCAACTCGATCGAGCAGGCGCGCGTGTTCCACAAGAGCTTCGGGCTCACCGGGCTCGTCGTCACCAAGCTCGACGGCACGTCGCGGGGCGGCGCGATCGTCGGGATCTGGCGCGAGCTGCGGCTGCCCATCTACTTCGTCGGCCTCGGCGAGCAGGCCGGCGACCTCCAGCCGTTCAGCGTCGACAACTACGTCAAGGCGGTGTTCGGGCTTGCGGATTGAGCCGGCAGCCCGGGAGCGGCCCCTCCGCCAGGCTTGCACGATGGCCTTGGCTATGAGTATGAATCGAGCCGGAAAGGAGGCCCCTCCCAGGGAACTTCATCACCCCTCTGAAACGCCTGCAGCTACGACAGGGATTTCGCTTTTGCCCCAAACAGTGCAGCGGCGACCGGCCAAGGGCACTCTGTAATTACAGGCAATGCGCCTTATGGAGTTCAGCTCAAACAGATACCTAGCAGTTTAGCTTCCTCAGGGTTATTCGCGGATTTTAGTGGGTTTCGGAGGGAAGATTGCCTTGAAAGGGGTGTGTTGGGGTGAAGCCAGGGTCGGGGGCCGGCGCTCGGCCTTGCTTCGGATCGCATTGCGATCCTGGC
>Ga0153915_10000832_pt1 | contig 28459 bp, 22 predicted proteins | sample Opewatmetagenome_2_FD_107003 | JGI IMG/M metagenome (GOLD analysis project Ga0153915, IMG submission 107003) | Freshwater wetland microbial communities from Ohio, USA - Open water 3 Core 3 Depth 3 metaG | ecosystem: Environmental > Aquatic > Freshwater > Wetlands | place: USA: Ohio, Lake Erie...
ACGATCGCAAACGGGCGCGTATTGCATTAATACGTACCCGTTTGCGAAGCCTTGCGGTCGTCGATTATACGGAGCTTTCACGCTACCCAAACCGTTCACTTTATTGTTTCACAGACCCTAAGAGCTGTTTGTAAGGATCTGGGTATTCCTGATTCGAAAATTAACTTTAGAGTTTCTCATCTATTGCGTGCCAATGTTTGTACGATTGGATCGTTTGCTTCATTGACAGGGCCATTGCTGTGCCTGGGCGCTAAATATGTTAAGAATTACCAGAAATTGCCGAGTTCCGCCGATCCAGATTATCGAGAATGGCGTCGATTGTTGGATGAATATCCTGATGCAAAGAATGCGCCGCCTGGCGAAAAGCAGCGAATGCAGGTACTCGCGGAAAAATTTAAAGATATGCCGATTCTTCGCGATGCAGATTTTCGAAAATGGTTGAATATAGTGGATGAAATACCATCGGTTCCCATTGAAATCGGCGCTTATCTCGATCAATGCAGCCAAGAAAAGAGAAAATGCATCAAAGAGTTAGCCCAAAGATACTCAGCTATTCTAACGCATGATGAATTAGCGGCAATGTTTGCGCATGAAACCGGACATATGAAAAATTATGACATATTTCGACAGATTGGTCGATCTCTACTCTTTTTATCTTCCGCTGTATTGGCTCATACCTTGGCGAAAGAATTATTTCGCGATCCGGATATGGTATACTATGCAGCCTCCGGATTTGTGTATGGGTTAGACTTAAAATACTCCCGTCAGATTGAAATGCAAGCTGATGCAGAATGCCGTTTGCCTCAATATCTCAAAGGGATGCAGGAATTTCAAAAGAAATGTTTTGTGAAAGATCTTTTAGAGTCCACAAATTCTGATTTCCAAAAAGAAGCGGCTGTTATGCTGCAATTAGAGGATGTGATCTCAACACATCCTAATTTTGCAAGACGTCTCGATCGCCTTCAGCAGATGGGGCCGCAAATAAACTATCAATCCATTCTTTCCAAGACCGCGAACCTGGCTCTTGTTGGATTAGGGATGTTCGCTGCTGCCCTTCACACATACTTTGTAGTCTCGGAGCTTAGGAGCTGTCTAACAATAAATTGAACCATTTGGCTAGCGTGAAAGCTCCCTATAATCGCCGATTGCACATCACTCGTCGAAATAAATAGATAAAATCACATAACGCTGTTATTAAAAAAAGTATCTCTTATGAAAGACAGGATGGTTTTATGTGGTTTTCTCAGCCGAAGTGGAGTTTATTAATACCAATTATGTCTTCTGCGGCAGTTTGCGCTGCGCAAAGTTCCTGGTCGCACTCGTCATCGGCTGAAAATGTTGCAGAGACGCCTGCGACTCTTGATCCAGAACTGGCATCCGTTTCTGCTCCGTTGAATCCGATTTTTGTATCTGATTTTTCTCAAGACAAAGTCTATGCATTTTCATCCAGCGGTCCATTTCCTCAAGCACCGGGATCCGCGTTAGTGACAGGATTTTCGGCTCCTTATTCAATCGCGATATCCAATGACGGGGCAACGGCTTTCGTGGCAGACTTGGGTTTGAGCAGTGTGGATTCATTTCCCACAGCAGGATCGTTCCCGGTAGCTGCTCAGCATATTGTACATAGCGCAATTGGACAACCCACTGGCCTAGCGCTTACGCCCGACGGTTCTACAGTCTTTTTTTCCTGCCCCACAGAGGGTGTGATCGCTTCTTTCCCAACAGCTGGGCCTTTTCCAATGACTATTTCGACGCCGGCTGTGACCGGCATCAACTGTCCCGATGCAATAACCATTTCCAATGATGGCATAGCTTATGTTTCAACCGCTTCGGGTTACGTCTATTCATTTTCGACGGCCTCGCCGCCATTGACCATCGGATCGCCCATCGTCAGCGGTTTTCCTTCTCATGGTTGCGGCGGCCCGCTAACCGGCCCTCTCGGCATTGCAGTTTCGAAAGATGGAGGAACGGTTTTTGTGTCAGATGTTGTAGATGGCAATGTCTATGCTTTTTCAGCAATATCGCCTCCATCCGTTATCGATTCATCTTACATTATCGTTCATGGCCTAAATCAACCTGCAAATATTGCTATCTCTGAAGATGGCTCGCTTGCTTACGTTGCCGATGAAACTGGGAATGTCTGGGCTTTTCCAACCATAAGTCCTTACGCCCCGGTCACACTGTTAGCAACCGGTTTTACTTTTCCAATTGGCATCGCCAGCATCGGGCATCCATTGATTGATACAACAGACCTCAGTGGCAATAATTTGAGATTGGCAGAATACCTCAATGCTAACGCACCTGCTTCGGTCATCTATCTCTTTTCTCCGCTACAAGGCAGTGAGTTGAAAGATGCGCTGGAAAACACCGCTCCGACCCGTAATGCTTTTTCAACATTTGTTTCGCAAACTATGCAAATAAGCCTTTCACGACTCGTGAATGATCGCCTTGTTCAGCAGCGCAGACGGCAGCATCAAAAAGAAAATGCTCAAATTGCCAAGCTAGAGACAGCGGAAGATTTTTTGGCTGATAATGAGGAGATTGCATTTGGCCGGAATCAAAAGAAAATAAACAATCAAAAGAAATCGCCAGGCTGCTGTGAAAACAATCCTGTTTCATTATGGGCGGGCGCTTTTGGAGAGTATGCCAGTGTTAAGCCTAAACACCAATCGCCGGATTTCAATACAGGCTCCGGTGGCTTTGTTGTTGCTAGCGATTATCGAGGTGTTTATCCGCATCCGATTGGCGGGGGTGTTGCCTATGCTCACACGCATATCCATGAAGATGAAGATGCCGGCCATGCCGACATCGACCAAGGCGATGTCTTTATTTATGGAACTTTTCCTGTAGCTAACTGGTATTTCGACACAGCCATATGGGGCGGCTATTATCATTCGAAGAATGTAAGAGAAATTTCCTTTACCGATTTTTGGGAAGGCGAGGCCAAATGCAAAATTCATGGCTGGCAGCTCTCCCCCCATTTTGAGTGCGGATATGACTATTGGATGAACTGGCTTGGTTTGGAACCGTTTATCATGGCTGATTATGTCGGATGCTGGGAACGCAAGGCTAGAGAATCTGGTTCAACTACGCTTAATTTTGGACAAAAAAGTCGTTATTGTTCATTAGTTCGGGGTGAAACGGGCTTGCGCCTCCAAGAAGTGCTAACCTGCAACTTCGGCACGATCACGTTCATGGAAAAAGCCGGCTATGCTTACCAGAAGGCCTTCCATACCGGCAGAATCAACGCATTTCTCATTGGCTCTCCGGGGTCTTTTACTGTAACTACGCTAACCACAGCGCAAAATATGGGCGTTGGTGAGATAGAAGCTCTCATTGAGCCAACTAATAAGAGCTGCTATGCCAGCTTTGGTTTCCATACCGAAATCGGTTCGAAATATCAATCTTACCAAGGGTCGCTCGAGATCGGTAAAGATTTTTGACCTTAAAATGACCGATTCATTCGATCTGCGAGAGAGCCTGCTTGATGACATGCGTAAGCAAAAAGAGGAGTCGCCACAAAAAGACCTCCAACAATCAGACTTTGTCTAGAAACAGCTTGAGCAATAGAAGACTCCAAGCAGTCCTTGTCACCCAGGCTTGCACATTTCCATTGGGATAATGCTGGCGCTGCCACTTGATTGGAAATAGCGTGTGCCCAAATGGGTTTGGCTGCAGTGGCCCCGTGCCAAGCATAAGTATCATAGGCTAACGCAGCACTTGATACACTGCCAGCCAACAAAATAACGTTACGCAACGTTTTAGCTGTAAAACTAAGGGTTGACAATCCTTGATGAGCTGTCCAGCGGGCTGCAGATGCAGCACAATTGCCGGCTTGTGCAATAATAGCCATTGTAATGTTTCCTTGTTAAATTCTTACTCATTTGAGTTGAAATATTATGCTTGGGGTAATGGTTTGGTTGCAATAATAAGGTTTTTAAATTTATATCTTTGCTTTGAACCCGCGATCGCAGTTTTGCAGGGCTCCCCGGCGATCTCCCGCACTAATTTGGGGACGCCGTATCCGGAAAGGTGGTTTTTTAAATATTCGATGAGCTGGCAGGCGCGATCTTCTGAAACTTCAAAATGGCTGCTGCCCTTCACTCGATCGAGGAGATGCAGATAATAGGGCAAAATCGCTGCATCGATCAGGATTTCGCATAGTTGATGCAATGTTTTTTCATCATCGTTCACCCCTTTCAACAGGACTGTTTGACTGAGGATGGGAATGCCTAAAATTTGGATTTTTTTTAACGCGTTTAAGATGTCGGCATCGATTTCGCGGGGATGATTGATATGCAGCGCGAAAAATATTTGTTGGGGATGATTCGCAAGAAGGTCGATCAGTCCGCCGTCGATCCTTTCGGGGATGCCGATGGGGAAACGGGTGTGAAATCGCACGCGGCGTACGTGCGGGATGCGGGCGATTGCTGCAAGCAGACGAGACAGCTCCTCATTTGAAAGAGAAAGCGGGTCTCCGCCGCTTAAAACAATCTCTCGAATGCTGCTGTCAGACGCGATCGTGCGAAGTTCTTCAGAAAAATCATTTGATGCGGCTTCATATGGAAAATTTTGGCGGAAACAAAAGCGGCAGTGCATTGCGCAGGCGCTCGTTGCCACAATGAGGACCCGGCCATGGTATTTATGGAGCAATTTGGGACAGCGTTGGGAGGCCAGATCGCCAATGGGATCAAAGGAAAAATTTTCTGGCGAGACCGTTTCGTCGAGGCGGGGCGCGAACTGTTTCAAAATCGGATCGTCAATATTTTTTTTTTCGATTTTTTGCGCAAGGCGCATGGGCAGATTAAGAGGAAAGTCTGTTCGCTCCCAGAGCAAAGAGCTCTGAGCCGGAGTTAGTTCGAGAAAAGAGGCCAGGGCATCGAGGCGCGTGAAATTCTGCCGCTGGATTTGGCGCCAAAGAAAAGGAGAATTCACGCACTTAGTTTATACGGTCGATGGTGTTTTGTCGATTGCTAGAAGATTTTGTAAAGGCGCCTTGACTTTATCAATATGTTTTTTGGGTTGAGGAACCCTTGAAATGTCCGCCCCGAGAGAACATAGTTTGCTGACCAGATCCTCATAGCCGCGGTCGAGAAATTCCACATTGGAAATCGTGCTGAGGTCTGGAGCGAGCAATGCGGCCATGACATAGGCAAATCCGGCCCTGAGGTCAGGGATTGTGATATCTTTGCCACGGAGCGTAGCGGGGCCTTTAACGACCAGGCTGTGGTGGTGGTCGCTCGAAGCAAAACGGCAGCTCTTTCCACCGAGGCATTGAGTGAAAAGTTCCATATCGGCTCCCATCTCTTTCAGAGTCGTTGCATATCCAAAGCGGTTTTCATAGACAGTTTCGTGAATCACCGAGGCGCCTTTCGTTTGCGTGAGGAGTACGGCAAATGGCTGCTGCCAGTCGGTCATAAAGCCGGGGTGGACATCTGTTTCGATATGAATGCCGCCTTCCAATTCGCCGTCGTAGAAGAATTCAATGCCATTTTGTTTGACCTGAAACCCGCCGCCGATCTCGCGGATCTTATTGAGGAATGTAATCATGTGCAAATGCTCAGCGCCTTCAATAAAAATGCGGCCCTTTGTACTGAGAGCGCACATGGCGTAAGAGGCCACTTCGTTGCGGTCAGTCATAATCGTATGTTCCACATCGTGAAAACGGGTTGCTTGCTGAATGCAAATGGTGCGGTCGGCATCAACTACAATGTTGGCGCCCAGTTTTTGCAAAAACAAAATCAGATCGACAATCTCGGGCTCAATAGCGGCATTTTTGATCAGTGTCGTGCCTTTTGCACGCACGGCCGCCAATATAGTATTTTCAGTTGCGCCGACGGATGGATAGTTTAAAGAGATCACTGCGCCTTTGAGCCCCTGGTGCGCCTGAGCAAGATAGGCGCCTTCTTTTTTCATGTCGCGGTATTCGATTTTTGCGCCTAATTTTTGCAATGCATTGATGTGCAAATCGACCGGACGCGTGCCGAGCAAGTCGCCGCCCAGTGTTGGCACGATGATGTCCTCATCAGTACGGCCCATGAGCGCTCCGATCATCAAAATCGGAATGCGGTTGGAGCCCGAATAGCGTTGTGGGACATAGGAAGTTTTCAATTCGCGAGTGACGATTTCGAGCGTGTGATTTTTTTTGTCCCAATTGATTTCAGAACCGATTTCGCGGCAGAGGTTGACGGTGATCTCAACATCGCCGATGTTCGGTACATTACGAAATGTGCATTTTTTATCCGACAAAAGAGAAGCGACAAGCAATTTTGTCATGGCGTTTTTAGCGCCGGCTGCTTTGATTTGCCCTTGCAGTGGTTTTCCGCCTTTGATTTTTAAAAGATCGCTCATCTTTGCCTCGTCATTGTGTGAACCTATGAAACTTTTATTCGGATAGGTTCAGGGTTCGTGTTCGTTGTCGTCATTCGTTAATAAATTCAGGCTAGCATTTTTTCAGATAGGAGAAAAGTCTCTTGCAAAAGTCTGTTTTTGTGGTAAACATTCTGATAATGAGAAACCGAATTCTGCTTCCTTTATCTGCGCTTTTCTTCGTGCTGTGCGGCTTTTGCTTTGGCATTGCATTGCTTGCGCAGACACAGGAAAATTTATTTTCTTTGAACGCCAAGGTTTGGTGGATTTTTTCATTTGTTCCTCTGGGCGCAGGTCTGGTCTGTCTGTTTTTTGGACGGCCTGAAGAGAGAAATGTTAAGGAGACGCCAAATATCGAACGATTTATGAAGGAGACTCAAGGAGCGATCCGGGGACATTTAAAGCTATCGATTCTCTTTTGGATCCTTGCCTATCGGAAAGAAAAAATAAAATCCTTCGATGAATCGAAAAAGGAGATTTTCCAAGAGGTGCGTCGTGAAATCCCTCAGGAAGGATGGGTCGAAGAAGTAATCTCAGAAATCCAAACCGCTTTGTCTCGTTATAAGTAATCATGGGAATGTCTGCATGGAAAAACTAGAGCGGATTGCACTCCACCGTACCGGTATAGGACAAGACAGCCATCGTTTTTTAGGCGAAGATTCTTCCAAGCCTTGCATCATCGGCGGCGTTATTTTCGAAAATGCTCCTGGGTTGGATGCGGACTCTGATGGCGATGTCGTGTTTCATGCTATCTGTAATTCCATCACCTCTTTGACCGGCGTACCTATTTTGGGCGGCATTGCGATCGATTTATGCAGAAAAGACGGTATTACCGACTCCCAAGTTTATCTCGAACGCGCATTGCAGACTTTAGGTAAGCAGAAAATTGTCCATGTTGCCTTAAGCATCGAAGGCAAGAGGCCGCGTTTTGAAGAAAAAATTCCAGCCATGCGCAAGAAAATCGCTCATGTGATGAGGATTTCCGACAGGCAGGTTGGGATTACTGCTACTACCGGAGATGGATTGACCGATTTCGGCTGCGGCGATGGGCTGCAATGTTTTTGCATATTGTCTACTGTTGAATTCCCTGAATAGTTTTTGAGTCAATCTATCAAATTCGTGTTGCTAGAAAAGTTGTTCTGCATAAACATTTCCCTTAACTCGTGAGCGATGGCAGAACCATTTTTTAATCACGAGCGGTTTAAACCCGTGGAGGGAATATGTCATGCTATACTGATGTAGTTGTTCCTCAGTTCAATCGGCCTTTCGTATTGGAAGTGGAAGCGAATGAACGGCAAGTTGCGTATTGTTCTCGTAAAGCTGCTGCTTCCGGAATAGGTGCAACAGAGCATGAAAGGGAATACCAGAATCCAATGGCGGATGTTCAATCAAGAGTTTCTTTGTTTAATGCGCAAAGAAATCTGGAAGGGGCGTTAAGGCCGGGAAGCTATGATGGCAGCGGTTTTTGGTTTTCCTGGCTAAAAGTCTAGTATACATCCGTCCGATAGCACTTGAGGGCGCGCATGTTTTTAATGAAATGATGAGCGTTTTCTTCACTGAGGCGGCCTTCGCTCATCGCGATGTGGTGGAGTGTTTGTTCGACATCTTTGGCCATGCGATGCGCATCGCCGCAGACATAGAAATAAGCGCCGCCTTCGATCCAAGACCAAAGCTCGCTCCGCTCTTCATACATCCGGTGCTGAACATAGACTTTTTCCGCGTAGTCTCGGGAAAAAGCGAGGCTGAGGCGCAAAAAATGCTTTGCTTGCAGATCTTCCCAAAAATCTTTGTAGTAAAAGTCTGTCTTGCGGTTTCTTTCACCGAGGAAAAGCCAATTGCGTCCTTTTGCACGCGTTAAGAGGCGTTCTTGCATGAAGGCGCGAAAAGGAGCCAGCCCTGTTCCGGATCCGATCATGATTATCGACGCGTCCGGATCGGGAAGCAGGAAGTTGTGTGTGTGCTGAATGTAAAGCGGAATCTCAGTCTCGCCGACGATCGCATCTTCGCACAGAAAACGGGAGGCGATTCCTTTTCGCTCTTTGCCTTCGTGGTGATATTGCACGAGGGCTACCAGTAAGTGGATTTCATTAGGAAACATTTGTTGCGATGATGCAATCGAATAATAGCGAGGCAAAAGAGGGAGGAATAAAGAAGGGATTTCCTCGGAAGAAATGGGAGTTTGGCAAATCTGAATTAGATCGAGAGGTGTAGAGCTTTTAATGAATTCAGCTGCGTTTTGATGGTTTTCTCCAAAAACTTTTCGGATAAGCGCTGGATGGGGTTTTTGCAGATTGGCTTTCTTTTGGAGGAACGATTTGATTAAGGGGTCTTTCATGCGCAAGAGGTGACAGGCGGCTTCCACATCTTCACGTGGATTAACGGGCAAAATCGCTACACAATCGCCGGGATGATAGACAATCGTCCGTTCGCACGAAAGACTGAGATGGAATGTTTGTTTGGTTGAACCGGGATTGACGAACTCCTCCCTGAAAGGAGGAGATTTTTCCGCCGCTTGAGGAACTGAAGCAGCTGTAAGTTGCTTTCGCTCGTTAAGCAGCTTGCCTTGACCCGCCCCTGAAGGGACCTGGATTGCGGCAAGCGGTGCGTTTAGCCGCACGCGTTCTAGAATGCGGGAAAAATAAGGGGTGTTGCGATCAAAGGAACTCATTTTTTCAATGGACAAAGGATTTTCAAAATTTTATATACCCAGAAAAAGAGGAGCCCGTCATGAAAAAACTCATTCTAGTTGCTCTCGTTGGTTTATTTTGCAACAGCTGCGTTAACGACAATTCTGTCGATCGCCCTTACATTATCTCGCAAGGGCAGGACGATTCAGATGAGGTGGTTCATGTCGATTGATCGCTGAATATTTCGCGGCAATTGCGTTTTTCCCATCCTTTTTTCAACAGGTCGCTTTTTTTATTGGAAAGTCCGCCCAAAAGCTCGATCGCTTGCATCAAACGTACTCGAGTGCGGTCTTTTCCTAAAAGCGTCACAGAATCGTACATGGGTGGGCCATGGTCTTTCCCCATGATCGCGGCAAAAAGCATCGGCATAATCACTTTTTTGTGATGAATGCCGAAGCATTCTGCAATTTCATGCGTAGTCTGTTCAAATGCAGATCCAGTCCAATCGGCGCGTTCATCAAGTCCCCAGATCAGGCATTGCAGGACTGCTGCCGCAAGTTCTGGTTTTGTATTTTTCGGCAAAAGTTTTTCGGGAGTCAAACGCAGATCATTGATGAAAAAGAAATCGCATAGGCTGATGAAGTCGCCGAATGTCTTGAGTCGAGGATGGATGAGCGGCATCAGCCGTTGGAGGAAATCGCGGCTGAAGCCCCAATCTTCGATTCGTTTCCAAAGCTGGCCGTCGGATATCGATTCAATGATGTACTTTTGATTGAGCCAATCGAGTTTTTGAATATCGAAATAGGCGCCGGATGTTCCAATTCGTTTGGGATCGAACTCTTTGGTGATTTCAGGCAGAGTGTATTTTTCTCTCTCGTCGGGCATGCTGTAGCCCATCAGAGTCAAGAAGTTGATTAGCGCTTCCGGAAGATAGCCGCTATCGCGGAAATAGAAGATTGAGGTGGGGTTTTTCCGCTTGGAAAGTTTTTTGCCGTCTTTGCCCAGGAGCAGAGGCATGTGCATGAAAGTCGGCGGCTCCCAGCCGAAAGCATTGTAAAGACAGACATGTTTCGGAGTCGAGCTCATCCACTCGTCGCCGCGGATCACATGCGTGATCTTCATCAAATGGTCGTCAACGACATTTGCAAGATGATAGGTGGGGAATCCATCGGATTTCAGCAGCACTTGGTCATCGATATCTGCCCATGGGCACGTGATCCGGCCTTTGATCGCGTCGTCAAAAACACATTCGCCTTCGAGAGGGACTTTGAGGCGGATGACGAAAGGCAGCCCCGCTTTTTCTTGTGCGCTAACCTCTTCAGGGCTCAGATCGCGATAGCGGCGGTCGTATCCAATATGCAAACCTTGCTTGGCGGCTGTTTCTCGCATTTGGGCCAGTTCTTGCGGTGTTGCAAAGCATTTATAGGCCATTTTGCGGTCGAGAAGCATTTGCGCATGCTTTTGATAAATTTCCGTCCGCTCCGATTGCCGGTATGGGCCGTAGGGTCCCCCAACATCGGGACCTTCATCCCAATTGATGCCGCACCAATGCAAGGCTGTGTAAATATTTTTTTCATACTCTGGGGTGCTGCGCGTCTGATCGGTGTCCTCGATCCGCAATATGAACTTCCCTTGAAAGTGCCGCGCGAAAACGAGATTGAATAAAGCGATATAGGCAGTTCCGACATGGGGATCGCCCGTCGGAGAGGGGGCGATTCGAACACGTATCGACATAATGAGTCCTTAGAGCTATTGAGCCAGTTTATAGTGATTTTCCTGCAAGTTCATCAGGAAAATCAGGTCCTTGATGATATTATACGCTTCTGTCTGCTGTAAATCATTTTGACCAAATAGCTCTACCGGCTCGGAATCAAAATTTTTGTTTTTCAGATCGTTCAAGAAATTTTGATAGTTTTTGTTTGCGTCGATCCGCATCTGAGAATTGGTGCGCAGCGTTACAATATACGGCTCGTAAGAAGAGAGCTTTTGCTGCAAATTATAGCGGTACATAGGTCCTAGCTGCAGCCGATGAAATGGCGAAACATCAGACAAGTCGTCATCAAAGTGAGACTCAATTTCGTCATTTTCTAGAGGAAATTTTTCAAATTTTTCTCCGATGTCGAGATAGGAGAGAATGCCCGGGACAACAATATCGGACTTTACCCCAACCAGCTGAGGGCTTTTCCCCGATACGGTGTAGTAGCGGCCACGCGTTACTTTATATTCTCCTTGCGGATTGACTTTCGGGTTCGAGATGGGATCCAAGGTGAATGTTTGAAACGTGCCCTTTCCAAATGTATGGTCGTCGCCGACGATGATCGCCCGGCCGTAGTCTTGCAAAGACTGAGCGACGATTTCGGCAGCGGATGCGCTCGCTCTGTTTACCAAAACGGCGAGCGGGCCATCCCAGCTGGGGCGGCCTTCGATTTCACGCAAATGCTGCAATTTACCGCTGCTTTCCTTGATTGAGACCACGATTCCTTTGTTGATAAATAGACCTGCTACTGCAACGGCTTGCGGCAAAAGCCCGCCTGCATTGCTCCGCAAATCTAATATCACTCCGGCGAGTTTGTGGTCTTTTTTGATCGTTTCAAGAGCTTTTTTTATGTCGCCCGCTGAGGAACTTTTAGGATCTTGGTAAAAGGAGAAAAGCTTTAATTGGGCAATCACTCCATCGCCAAAAGGCTCTAAAGAAGTTTCCAGGCGGCTTTCTTCAAGTACCACTTCATTGCGGATCAATTCGATTTCAAGTTTTTCAGTTTGCCGCGTTTCTTTTCCGCTCTCGCGCAGAATCGTCAAAACGACCGGCGTTCCTTTTTCCCCGCGGATCAGATCGACGGCTTCGGTGATGTCGAGACCAATAATGGGTTCATGGTTGACCGCGATAATTTTGTCGTTGATTTTCAGTTTGTTGTTTTGGCTGGCGGGGCTGTTCTCCAAGATGCGCATAACGGAAAAACCATCGAGATCGTCGCGCAGTTGAGCGCCAATGCCGAATAGGCGCTGCTGGACCTGGATCATAAACTGGTTTGCTTCGCTTGGGGTAAAATAATTTGTATGGGAGTCGAGCGATTCAGCAGTGGCTTTCATGATGTAAGATAGAATAAGCTTTTGCTTTTCCTCTGCATCGACCTGCCATTCTCCTTCACGATTGAGCCGTCTTTTTTGGATGCGCTGCAGAAACGTATCGCGGTTTTCTTCATTCAAGCGTTCTGCGATTTCTGCTTGCAGCGCTTTAATGCGTAGGCAGCGAAGCGTCAGTTCGTCGAGAGTTTTGGCAAAGGCGATGTCTTTGAATTCATCACTTTTCACATTCGCCGGCAAAGGGTGTTTTTCGATCTGCGCTTCGATTTCATTGCGCCGCGCAATCGCAGTTTCTAGAACTGCATGGATTTGCTCAAAGACTGTGAAGTTTGAACGGGAAAAGCCTTCCAAAACAGTTTGAATCAGTTCCTCGGATGGATGCAGCCAGGATGCGATTTCCTCTTCCAGGAAATAACTTTTTGTCGGATCCAGCTCATTGATGAAGTTTGCCAGGATACGTTCCGCCAGCTCCGGAGTTAATTTTTTATACGCCGCGTGCGATTTGAGAATTTCTTCAATTTTGGTTTTTACATCTCGAGCGGTTAGCTGGGGCGCTTTTGTTTCGGCGACAAAGGCCAATAGTAAAAATATCAACAGGAAACATAATCGGTGCATGGAAAGCCTCGCAATGGCTAGAGCAAAACATTCACTATAGCGGAATAATTAACTCGAATCGAGGAAAAAATCTCAACTAATCGACGAAAACTTTTATTCGTTTTTCATAAAACGCTTTTTAGGAGCTGTCAAACAATAAATCAAAGCTTTGACAGCTCCTTATGCGTTGAATCTTTGTTTTTTACTATGTCTCATAAGTAATTGTTTATTAATGATGTATACTTACTTCCTTAATAACAGATTTTCAATAACATGAAGTAAACGATTTTTGTTGTTTTTATAAAATATTTCGTGATATAATTGAATGAAAGGTAAAAACTGCTTTTTAAATTATAGTAACGGTTGTTTTTAGTACCATTTAATAATATCGTTTGGTAAACTATTAATAATTACAAAGCTAATATTAATTAAAACGGAGGAAGGGAACCATGGATAACCAAACGTCATGGAACCAAGATCAGGTCTTAGCGCCAAACACAGAAATGGCGAAAGTGGTTTCAATTACAGAAGCCGCTCGAATCAATAATGTGACGCGCCAAGCAATTTATGTCGCCATTAAACAAAAAAAATTAAAGGCGACAAAAGATGCGACTCGTTGGACGATTCATTTGGATGATCTCGATGAGTATCGTCGTAATAAATATTCCCGCACAAAATCAATGTTCAACGGCGAGCTGCTGTTTGACAATTGCAAGGGATATTATTCTGTAAATCAAGCTGCAAAATTTTTGGGTGTTCCTGCGCAAAAAATTTATTATGCTACGCGCGTAGGTTTACTGAAAGCGTCCCGCAAAGGAGCTGCTTGGGTTATTCATATCGACGATATCAAAGGTTACCAAGAAAATTATCTCAATAAAAGACCTAAAGTCGGTTAATTCATGAAGGTTGCCTCGTTTTCAGTTGTGGAGACGAGGTATACCCCAAAGAACCTGAAAAATCGGCTTTTGGCCAAGCCCAAAAGCCGATTTTTCAGGTTCTTTGGATATAATTTCTATTCTGAAATCTTAAAATCTTTGATTAGCAATTGAATGCTTGCCTTATTCAAGAATAAGTTGATTTGAGGTGTATAAGCGATGCGCAATAAGATGTTTTTTTGCCGGATTTGATCTTTTCGGCTGGCCAGATTAAACCCAATCCCTTCCAGCATTCGTTCGTCCTGTTCGAGAAAGAGCTTCAAATGAAGCTTTCCTACTATTTTCGGGGGCCAGATCTGAGTTGCGTCGCAATATAAGACCGGAGGGGGATTTTCATTGCCATAGGGCTCCAATAGACTCAATGATTCCATAAAATCAAAGGTGAGATCTTTAAATTGAACTTCGGCATCGAGAAAGAGTTTAGTGGTGACGTCCTGTTCCTGCAGTCCGCGGTTGGCTGCCGCGAGGAAGCGTTTTTTGAACTCGGGGATATCTTCTTCTTTGATAGTCATGCCCGCCGCATAATCGTGTCCGCCATAGTTGATCAAGAGATCGGCATTTTCTTTGAGAATTTGCAAAAGCGGAAATTCTGGAATCGTGCGGATTGATCCCTTGCCGATGCCTTGTTCAACTGAAATTATCACTGTCGGACGATTGTATTGTTTGGCAATTCGCGCAGTTATGATAGCGATGATTCCCGGATGCCATTGGCTTGAATGAAGGACGATTGCCTTGTTTTGCAAAATGTCAGGATGATTGGCAATGAAAGCATCGATATTATCGGATGCTTCTCTTTCAATTTTTTGCCGTTCGAGATTGAACAGGTCGAGTTCTTGCGCCAGACTTTCGGCATCGTTCGAATCGCGGATCAATAATAGCTCGACGCCTTTGATCGGATCGGCGATTCGTCCTAAACTATTAAGCCGAGGAGCTACTTTCGAAGCGATATCGATGGGCGTGATCTCAGCGGGATGGATATCGCAGACTTGGAAAAGCTTTATTAGCCCGATACGTTTCGTACGGCGCATTTGCTTCAGACCGTAGCGAACGAGAATTCGATTTTCTCCCCGCAGAGCTCCCATGTCGGCGATCGTCCCTAGGGCGACCAGATCGAGGTAGTTTTTCAGATCGATCTTGGAGGGTTTGATCATTTCTAATTCGGTCAATCGATTTGTGAGGGCGTGCGCCAGTTTGAAAGCAACGCCAACGCCGGTGATATCTCGGTTGGGGTAAGTGCTGTTTACCAGTTTAGGGTTTAAGGTCGCAATACAGTGGGGGATTTTGGAGGTTGGTTCGTGGTGGTCGGTCACGATCACATCGATTCCATGGCTAACGACTTCCTGAATTTCTTTCGCAGCTGTGATTCCGCAGTCGACAGTGATGAGGAGTTTGCAATCATTCTTCAGTGAGAATTCTAGGGCATCCCCGATGAGATATTTTTTTAAAGTATTACGGTTGGGAACGTAATAAAAAACTTTTCCGCCGACGCTTTTAAGGAATTCTGTGAGAAGAGCTGCCGCAGTGATCCCGTCGACATCGTTGTCGCCATAAATGAGGATCGCCTCATTGTGATTCAGCGCCGTGATGATTCTTTCAACGGCCTGATCAATTTCCGGAAACAAATCAGGATCGTGCAAATTTGGCAATTTTGCATAAAGAAATTCGTGGATTTCCTCCAACGTTTTAAAACCGCGCGAGACAAGAATCTGCGCAGTCGCGGGATGGATATTGAATTCCCGAATAATCGCTTCAATCAACTGAGGATTTTGCGGAGGATAAATCCATAATGGCTCATATGGTGGCACTGTGTTTCTTCATGGTTTCATTTTTTTATTTTATACTAACTTATACTGGCCCACTATTTTGCCGACTACAAAATTCAGATTTTTCGCGGCGCGGCGTTGAACGCAAAGAACCTCCTCTTTTTTTAGGAAGAGGACTTTGAAGCTACTTGGATATACCCAAAGAACCTGAAAAATCGGCTTTTGGGCTTGGCCAAAGCCACTATAATCGACGATCGCAAACGGGTGCGTATTGCATTAATACACGACCGTTTGCGAAGCCTGCGGTCGTCGATTCTAGGAAGCTTTCGCTCAAGCCGAAAAGCCGATTTTTCAGGTTCTTTGGGTATAGCTTCTTATGCTGCCTGTGCAATTCTAAAAAACACTTTAATAGTAGTTAGTTATTTTAATTAATTTAAATATTGTAATCTACAAAATATTTAGTTATAATATAATGATAATTGTATTAACTAGAGATGGTTTTGTAGGGTAATATGTCAATTCATCCAATAGCCAGAAAAAACGTTGCTGAGAGGCATCAATCAGCGAGCAAAGGCGATGCCGCTGTTGCGCCAAAATATGATTCAAAAATTTTGAAAATAGCTCTTAAGGCTATTTCAGTAATCGGGTTGGTTTTTATAACAGTGCTTGCTGCATCAACTATGGTGGGCTCGAATGAAGCTGGCATGTATCGCTCGCATGACAAAATACGAATCGCCAGCGCCGATAATGTTTTTTGCCCTGCTTCGATGGTTGAATTGATGAGACCCAAAGAACGTCAATTGGCGCAATTTTATCCAGATGCTTTGCAGCTGGAGCCAAACTCATCGAAACCTGTCGGGTTATTTTTCGTAGGAAAACAAGATCCTTTTGAAACCGCTCTGGATCCTACTTTACATCTACCTTTATATGCTTCTCTGAGAGATGCCTATAACTTTAAATACGTTGAAGTTGAGACCTTGGAAGAAATCTGCCAGGAAATTGATGCTGCATCTGAGATCGGGCCGGTCGAAGCGGTTATTATCCATGCTCATGGCTTGCCTACGGCTATCCAGCTTTCCGAGAAGGGTTTGATTGATTTTGACAGTGATATTTCGGGTTGTCTAAAACCATTGGATCGATCAGCCAGAGTTTTATTGTTTAGTTGTTCAACAGCGAAACCGCGGCTCTTCCGAAGAAATATTGCGCAGGCTATCGCCGCACGAAGCGGAAGACATGTTATTGCGCCAGATCGGCCAGCTCATGGAATCTCGATTCCTCGATTTCATCCATTATCTGTTGCATTTGAAGGCGCTGAATGCCGCGAATATCCCGGCAGATCTTCTGTTGAAGTTGAAGGGTGCGCAGCGAAAGAAGCGAGTTTGGATTCCGAAGGGCGCGGGTCTGTGGTTTCTTCGGATGAACTGGAAGTGCTTGATGTTATTGGTTTCTATGGTTCTCAACAATTGCATCATTGGGCTTTAGAGAAATATGCTCTTCTTGCTGCAGAACAAGGCCATCTTGAATGTTTAGAGTCTATTATTGCTTTTGATGATCGGTCAGAATCCGGAGTTTTGCTTACAAAAATCTTCGAACAATGTCCTGAAAACATGAAATTCCATCTTGCGAATATGATTGTTAAATATCATAGATTTACGGACATGGGCTATTTGGGTCCCATTTTTGAGTGGTCAGCTGCGAACGGGCATATCGGGATTGTCAAAGCATTTGTTCATTCACACAATTTTAAGCAAATTAACCTTGTTGCTTTAAGTGACGCTTTAATGCGCGCAGGAGAAAATGGACACGCTCAAGTCATCCAGCAACTTATTGATTCAACGCGATTATTTAGTGGCGCAAAGGTGTTCGGCCGGCTTTTGGACCTCTCGTTAGAAGAGGCTTTAGTGTCAGCAATATTGAATGGTCATTATAAAACAATACAGAGGATCGTTGCTTCTGATTGGTTCAAGGAAATGCACGTTTCTAAGACTAGAATTTTGTCACGGGTTCGCGCGGCAAAAGACCAGCATCCTGATTGTTATAAACTACTTGCTGATGAGATGCAGCTCCTTAAAAAACCCGGCCTGTCAGACCGGGGTTTTCTCTAGCTTTACGCTTCTGATTCGATGGTTTTCGCCTTTCTTTTCTGGAAGAAAATGAGAAGAGGTGAAGCGATGAACCACGAAGAAAGCGTTCCGAAGACAACGCCGATAATCATCACTGCAGCGAAGCTGAAAATGGAAGATCCGCCTAGAGTGATGAGCGCCAATAGCACGAGCAGCGTAGTCAAGGAAGTGATCGATGTTCGAGCTAATGTTGCATTCAGCGCATGGTTGATGATTTCGGACATTGTGCGTCCAGGCATCAGGCGAATTTCTTCGCGGATCCTGTCGAAGACAATAATCGTATCGTTAAGAGAATATCCAACGATTGTCATTAGCGCGGCCACTGTGTTCAGATCAATCTGAATGGGCACTCCGAAATAATGGAGAATTCCGATCAGACCGAGCGAGATAAATACGTCGTGCAGCACGCAAATAATGGCGCTTGACGCATAGGTCGATTCGAACCGGATCGTAATATAAATGAATATGCAGGCAAATGCGATCAGAAGACCGAGCAGTGCGTTATTGCGCATGCTTTCCGACATTTGGCCGCTCATGGCTGTCCAATTGGTATCGATCTGGGCCAGGCTGGCTTTTGTCAATGAAATGCCATTATGTTTAAGCGCTTTCAAAGTCCATTCCACGCGCGGGTTGTGTTTGCCCGATGCTTCTGACGAATCGAGATCGAAAAATGGCTTGCCGCTCTGTTCCATGCTTGTTGAGAACAAAATGCGCAAGTTGTTTGAAGGATTGAGCTCCCGGATTTGGAAGTCATGAGCCGTCAACCCCTGTTGGAGCAGGGCGTTTTCAACGGCTGATGCAAAATCTTTGGCAGAGACTGACTTGGGCTGGATTTCGACATTCAGCGCAAAGCCGCCAGTAAAATCCATTCCAAAAATAGTCGAACGGTTGGCGACAAACAGTGCGCCTCCCATTACGATGATTGCGATGGCGACCGCAAATGCCCATTTTGCCTTTTTGAGAAAGTCGATTGAAGTTGCTCGGATCCAGTTCATCATATGGAGCGTTTTATGAGCTGGATTGCGAACCCATGACATGAAGTAAGTGCGTGTCATGAAAAGCGCGGTAAACATCGACGAGGCGATACCAATAATCAGGGTGATTGCAAATCCCTTGATTGGCCCTGCATCGAAATTCAAGAGGATCAGCGCCGCGATGATCGTGGTTACGTTCGAATCCAAAATTGCGCTGAAGGCTTTCTTGTAGCCCGCATGAATGGAAGAGGCAAGACGTCCTGTGGCGGCAAATTCTTCCTTAAAGCGTTCGAATACGAGAACGTTGGCGTCGACGGCCATCGCCACAGTCAAAATGACGCCGGCAATGCCAGCCAAAGTAAGCGTAGCGTGAAGGTTTTGCAGCGTTGCCCACATAATGAGCAGGTTGAACAATACCGCAATCGTTGCGATGAGTCCTGAATAACGGTAGTAAGCCAACATGCAGATGATCACTAGTGCGAGGGCTGCAAATGTTGCGATGATTCCTTGTTCGCGATCGGCTTGCCCCAGTTCCGGGCTGACATTCTTTTCAGAAAGAATGTGCGGCGTGAACGTGAGAGATCCCGCTTTCAGATCGGATGCAAGCTGGTTGACTTCTCTTTGCGAGAAATTCCCAGTAATCATCGCGCTGTCGCGCAGCGCAGAGCTTAAAGTGGGAGAGCTGATGACAGATTCATTGAGAACAACTGCCATACGCCAACCCTGTCCGCGGGAGAACTGTTCTTTCGCAGTCCCGGTAATCCGCTCTTTGGAAAACTGAGATGTCCATGCATGCAATTCATCGCGGGGATTGGTTTTTTGCCCTTCCCAGTTGATCGATGAGCTTTTAACCTCGAAGCTCAAAAAGTTGCCCTTCGATGGATCGTATGCGGACCGTACGTTCGACAAATTGGATCCTTCAAGCGCGTAATTACTAAAAACAAACAGCAAAGGATGCGTTTGATTGTGCCATTCGCTGAAATCTTTTCCCCGCATAACGGCGATTTTGGAAGCAGTGTCATTCACGGCGCTTGAACAGAAAGGATTGCTGGGAGGCAAGAGACGCAACCCGTTTTCATAAAGGATGCGAGCGGCTTCTGTTTGCGGCTGGGCTGCATTGGGATCCAAACTATCTCCATTTAAATGCTTCCACGCAATCAGGTTGATGCTCTGCGGATCTTTGCGGTTCATGACAACGGCTTCATTCCAGACTTCTTGAAGGAAGCGGTTGACAACATCGGATAGCTGAGAGTTCGCGACTGAAAATTTTTCGTTAACGACATGGAAATACATCGAAGACGCTTTCACCAGTTCCGCTGCTGACAATGCCTGCGAGCCGGGAAAATCAAGCACAATATTGTTTCCAAGCCTCCGGATTGCAACTTCCGAAACGCCCATTTTATTGACGCGGTTGAAAAGCTCGTTGATCCCTTGTTTGATATCCGATTCATCGGTGACCAAACGATTGTTTTGATCGCGCAGTTCGATTTGGACTGTCTTTCCTCCGGAAAGGTCCAGCCCCCAGCGGATAATTTTCCGATCATCCCCACGAACGAGTTTTTTCATGGAAAGGCAAAGATTGTTCCAAAAAACTCCTTTGGTCGGTTTTGGAACATCGAAGCGTGAAGATCCTTGCAGGCTGACCTGGGCAGCCGCATATTCGTCCCGCCATTTCAATAGATCTTCATGAATGCGGGTGTCGATGCGGTTTTCGGTCAAAATGCGTTGCTCGATATTTGAAAATTCCAACACGGCGAATCGTTTCGAGCCCTTAGCATAAAAATCCTCGCGGGTTGCAGCAAGCGCATTCCCGAACGCATCGGAGCGTTCGAATACGTAGTCGCCAGCAAAATTCTGGCTCAGCGAAATCGATGATCCCGGATATCCGACGAATCCATTTTTTTGAAGCAAATGTGCGAGCTGATTGAAATCGGTCTGCAATGACTGGGCCGTTTCTGAATCAGGAGCATGCTTTGCTTGCGCTAAAATTCGGTCGAGTCCTTTTGCAACGACATAAATCGACCCCTTTTTTAATTCCCGAGGCGCATTGGCTCCATCAGATGCGGGTGCGTAGAGCACGAGGCAAAGTTTCTTTTGCAGAGCATCCAGTTGTTTGTATGCTGCTGCGTCGACAATCGGAAAATGATCCGAAATCAAATCAGGGTGTTTGGGATGCCAGTGGCCTTTGAGCAGATGACCAATTGTGTCGGACTGCTGCTTTGCAAGAGATGCTAGTTTGAATATCAGAAAGCTTTGCGCATCCGGCAGCTGATGCAGCTGGGCGGAAAATCCTCTTTGGGCTGGCGACCATGTCTCATCCGACAAACGGGAAACACGCGCCATTTCATTAATAATGAGCTGCTCCAGCCTTTCTTTTTGCGATCCTGTCCATTCTTCGCGCAGTTTGACGATATCCGGATGAAGAATCAGAGATAGGGAACTTTGTTGCCAGTCGATAACAACGGCGCAGAATAGCGGGCTCAGGTTGTGAATATCGATCGCGAGGGGTTTTGCAGGCGAGGGAGACAGATTTTTATGAAACTCATCCAAGGCGAGTTTATATGTCAGTGGATCTCGTCCTGCTTCAAAACGAGCTAAATGTTTTTTGATAAAGGATGCCGCTGTTGCAAGGCTTGCTCCTTTTTTATCGATGTTTTTAAGCGCCTGTGTTTTATCTGCATCGGAAAGGTCTTCTGATTTTTGGAGATCCATTTTTTCATGACGCAGGCGATCACGCATAGCGTCCATGGCGGAGATCAGCCGCGATACGCTTTGCGGCCGGTTTTTGAACGATCCTTGGGTTAAGGCTGAGCAAAAACGGGCCTGGATGTCCTCATTTGCCTTGAATAGTGTAGAAATTTCCTTGATTTGGGCGGCGAGATTGAGTAGCCATTCGTCGGAATTTTGCGGCTGCGCCATAACGGCTTGAAGTAAGAGGGAGCTCTCGCTCTGGCCTGCCGTCGAAGCAGCAATTGTCGCAGCGCGGTCGATGATGAGATCGCTGTATGTTGGCGACAAGTTTCCATTTTCTAATAATTTAGAGGTAAAAAGGAAGGATTGGCCAACTGCTGACGGATCGAAATGGAAAGGAATGCGCCGCTGGATTGTGACGGATTTGGGATTAGCATCGTCGGTCAAAACAGACAGCTGTGCAGGAACGAATGGGATAAGCGCCCCAGCTCTTGGAAGGTAAGATCGAAGGCGGTTGGCATCGTCGGTTTTGGAGAACTGAGCCCGAATCAATTGCGGGTTGTCCCGATCGAGAGAGATCGATGCGGGATCGACTTGCAGCAAACGGCAATAGGAATGAAGCCAGTCGATCGATTCTTGTTCCATGGAATTAAGGCGTTCGGCAACCGAGACGGCCACTTTCATGCCTTCTTCCGTGCCAACTGATGATTTCAGCGGCTGGGCATAATAGAAGATGGTGGGGAGGATATTGTAAATAGTTAGTGCGATGACTGATAAAATCAGCACTAAAGGCCATTTTTTCTGCTTATCCATATCAATTCGCTAACCTTGTAATTCGGTGATCAGGAACGATTATCGCGTCTTGGCTTATTTTTTCCCTTAAAAAAAAATGATTCCGGCGAAGGGGCCGGTTTCGGTATGATATGACGGATATGTTTTTTTGAGGTAAGTGTGCCGGCAGTTGCTGTGATCGGAATGCAATGGGGAGATGAGGGAAAGGGAAAGGCCGTCGATCTTTTATCCGAAGCCGCTGTCCATATTGCCAGGGCTCAAGGGGGTAATAATGCAGGGCATACCGTGGTTGTCTCCGGCAAAGAATATCGATTCCACCTCATTCCGTCAGGCATCCTTTATCCGCATACCAAGTGCTATATCGGCGGCGGCACTGCTATTGATCCAAAGTCTCTCATCGAAGAATTGCAGATGCTCCAAAGCTACGGGATTAGTTTCGAAAAAAGACTTTTCATTTCGCCATATGCCCAAGTGATTTTTCCTTATCATCGACTTTTGGACGAATTGAGCGAAAAAGTGCATTCGATCGGAACGACTAAACGGGGAATAGGTCCCTGTTATGTCGATAAGGCTAATAGAGTAGGCTTGCGCATTGCTGACTTGATCTCTGACGAGTCGTTTGGCCATCGCTTGGCAAAAACGCTTCATTGGAAAAACCTGGAATTGGAACGGATGTACGGCCATCCGCCACTTGATCTTGAAGATATTTTGTTTCATTACCGTACCTACGCAAAAGAGATTGCGCCCTTTGTTGCTCCCGTTGAAGAAATGCTTTATCAGGCTGTCCGAAATGACGAAAAGATTTTATTCGAAGGGGCTCAGGGATCGCTGCTCGATGTTACTTTCGGCACTTATCCTTTCGTGACTTCTTCATGTACTCTTGCCGGCGGGATTCCCGCAGGCCTTGGGATCGGTCCTGCTGGAATTGAGCGGGTTCTCGGAATCACAAAAGCTTATACAACACGAGTCGGCAATGGCCCTTTTGCCACTGAATTTTCCTCGGAGGAGATGCGATTCTTCCCAGACCACATTGCTTCAAGGGAAATCGGAGTAACCACGGGGCGCAAACGGCGTATCGGGTGGTTGGATATTCCTCTTTTGAAACATACGATTCGTTTAAATGGCGTAGATTCGCTGGCCATCATGAAGCTCGATATCTTGGATAGCCTTGAAGAGATTAAAATCTGCATCGGCTATAAAATCGGTAAGCAGGAGATCGTTCATTTTCCGCCGACGATCGAGGAGCTGTCAGGCGTGCACCCCATTTATGAAACCTTGAAAGGTTGGAAAACTCCGATTGGACACGTTAGGGTTTTTGATGATCTTCCCAAAGAGGCTCGCGCATATGTTCGATGTATAGAGGAGCTCTCCGGAATTGAAGCCAGTCTGATTTCCGTCGGACCCGAGAGAGAGCAAACGCTTTGGCTCGACCGTTTCTTTGAAGGGGAGTCTAAATGAGCGCGATCTCGTCTACGATCGAGGAAAGCGACCCAAAAGAAATTTTTTCTCAAGAAGATCTTGCATTGTTCGATCGCGCAAAAGGGCCTCGCCACATTGCAATCATGATGGATGGAAACCGTCGTTGGGCGCGGCTCAACAATTTGTTTCCCGAGAAAGGACACCTGCAGGGCGCAGAGGTTTTGAATGATATTCTGCGTGCAGCCAGCCTGCTGGGCATTCAGACGCTGACGGTCTATGCTTTTTCTACCGAAAACTGGAACCGGTCGAAGAGCGAGGTCGAGTCGTTGATGAAAATTTTCGAATACTATCTTGTCTATAAAAGGCAGCTTCTCTTGAAGGAAGGGGTTCGTCTTGATGCCATCGGCGACCTTGCCGGATTGCCTTTGCAGCTACGGGAAGCATTACAAAATACGCGTGAGGCGACGCGCCACAATCAGAAAATCAATTTAGTGCTGGCCTTGAATTACGGGGGAAGGGATGAGATTCGACGTGCGATTGGACGGATTTTGGCCCACCACGATGAAAAAAAAATCGCTTCCGACGAACTGACGGAGGAATTCGTTTCTCGATTTCTCGATACAAACCAATGGGGCGATCCCGATTTGTTGATACGAACCAGCGGTGAAATGCGTGTCAGCAATTTTCTTTTATGGCAAATTTCGTATTCGGAATTTTATGTGACGGATGTGCTTTGGCCGGCGTTTACTCCTCAAGAGTTATTGCGGGCCGTACTGGCGTTTCAGGCGCGGCAAAGAAGGTTGGGCGGAGGGTAGGATGTTGAAAGATCTTAAGAGAAGGCTTGTTGTTTCTGGCATAACTATCTCTGCGGTGATCTTTTTGTTGGTTTTTGCGAAACAAGCAGTTGTTCAATATGTCGTTAGCCTGATCATTGCGGTTTTGTCCGCGATTGCAGCCTGGGAATATGCACAATTTGCTAAAGAAAAGGGCGGAAAGCCGAAAACTCCTGCTTTGGTCGTGCTGAGCGCGCTTGTAACTTTTTCTTTTTTCGCTGCTCAGCAATGCTGTGATCTTTCGCTGCTCCCACCGACGATGTTTCTGGTAGCCATTTTGATCTTGTTCGCTTTGCATTTCCGTGAACAGGCTGGAGCAATCGTCGATCTCGCCGTTTCAACATTTGGCCTTCTCTATATCGCTCTGCCACTGGGAATGATGCTTGGAATTCTCTATCTGCCGATCAGAGACGATGGTCGCATGTGGGTTGCATTTTTATTAGCTGTGACCAAGTTCGCCGATATGGGAGCTTATTTTGGCGGCAGTCTCTGGGGGCGCCGAAAACTGGCTCCCAAGATTAGCCCTTCTAAAACGATTGAAGGAGCCGTGTTCGGGATGATTTCGGCTCTTGCCGCCAGCTATTTGTTCTATCTGCTCGGCGATCATTTCCTCTCATTGAATTTCCATCTCAAGCCGATCGAATGGATCTCTTTGGGAATCGTGCTGGGGTGCGTCGGACAGTTTGGCGATCTTTCGGAATCGCTTTTGAAACGCGATGCCAACAAGAAGGATAGCAATATGCTGCCCGGACTTGGCGGGGTATTGGATGCGGTCGATTCTCTGCTTTTCAATGCTCCGATTGTTTATTTTTATTTAATTGCTGCAAGAATTCTTGTTAAAAACTTCTAGAATCTGGCTATTTATTTTTTATTAAAATTTTATGATTATTGCAATTGATGGGCCTTCAGGTACAGGAAAGTCAACGGTCGCGAAAGCAACGGCCCGCCGTTTAGGATTTCTCTATTTCGACACGGGCGCCATGTACCGCTCGTTTGCGTGGAAATCATTGCAGGAGCAGATAGCTCCGACGGACGAGGCGGCTCTTAAACAGCTGATCGAGAGTTTCCATTTTGATATCCAGACCGATCGGACGGGGGAAAAACATTACCTCGTGAATGAAGTCGACGTAACAAATAAAATACGGTCGCAGGAAATATCCAATCTGTCGTCGCAGATATCCATTTATCCTTTTGTTCGTCAGGCCATGGTCAAAATTCAGAGGAAATTCGGCCATCAGACGAATGTCGTTTTCGAAGGACGCGATATGGGAACGATAGTATTTCCCGAGGCAGAGGTGAAGATATTTTTAACGGCTCGCCCGGAAGTACGCGCCAAAAGACGCTATCAGGAACTCTTGGTGAAATTTCCTGACCTTGCGAATACTTTTTCCGAAGAGCAGATCCTTCTGGAAATCAAAGAAAGAGATCATAAAGATTCGACACGCGCCGTTTCGCCACTTAGGCAGGCAAAGGATGCAATTTTGATCGACACCTCTGATTTGAAACCGGAAGAAATCGTCGATCATATTGTAGAAATCTATGAAAAAATGAGAAATGCGAAAAACCGTGGTATGCACATGACGTATCGGTGCATTTATCTTTTGGTGCGAGGCCTTCTGAAACTTTTTTACCGGCTGCGCATATATGGTTTATCTCATTTCCGGCCGGGATCCGCGGTCATTGCAGCCAATCATGCTTCATTTTTTGATCCGCCGGTGATTTCTGTTTCGTGCCCTGAAGAAGTGCATTTTCTCGCACGCGAACCTCTTTTCAGGATTCCTCTTCTTGGGAGATTGATTCGCGTGCTGAATTCCCATCCCGTATCGCGCGACGCTTCGGATGTGCAAACATTTCGTACGATTATCCAGTTGTTGCACGAAGGGCAAAAAGTTATTTTATTTCCAGAAGGCGCTCGTTCACCTGACGGACAGTTGCAGCCGTTCGAAAAAGGGCTTTCATTCCTCATATACAAGGCTCATTGCAGCATTTTGCCCGTTTATGTCGAAGGAACGTTCAAAGTTTGGAAAAGAAATGCCCGATTCCCGCGTCCTTTTGGGCGTATTCGGTGCGTTTTTGGATCAATGATTACGTGGAGCGAGTTCGAGGGAATGGATAAAAAAGAGGCTATGGAACGCATTACCCAAAGGACTAAACAGTCGATCCAGGATTTAAAAAACTGGCTCGATAATGGCGCTGTCGGCGATCCGCCTTGATTGATTCTTTTTGATCGAATATTCCGGCTGCACATATTTTTCTTCGCACATCCTTTATAGTGTCTTGATTGTTTATTTTTATATTTGATACAATCACTTTGTTTTTTTTGTGAGGGTATTATGTTTTGTTGCCGTCCCTGTTTTGATTCTCCTTGCCGTCCAATAAGCTGGTCGATGGGGTGCCGACCATCTTATGCATCGAGAACGTCTTATTGCTGGAATAGCAGACCTACATGTTGGGATTCCTGCTGGGGTTCTTCATATTATCCAGCCAGATCTTATACAACGTATTGCCGTCCCACTATCGTCAGTGACGCCGCTGACGGGCTGGCTCTTGTTGGTACAGCTGCGCTGGTTGGAAGCTTGTTTCTTTCGATCTTTTCTTAAGAAGAGAAGTCTTGCAATCTCTTTGGACGTACCGCTTGCTGTACCCCAGCCCCTTCAGGAGCGGGTCAAGGCAAGCGGGTATCCCATTTATGAAAAATATCTGCATAATTTGCGCGGCCTTTTACCTGAGGGCCTTCTCCTTGCTTTTGCAAATTCAGTGAGTTTGTTGCAAGTATAGGAGCTTTCGCGCTAGCTAAACGGTTTAATTTATTGTTTAACAGCCCCTAAGGACTACTGGGGTAAAGATAATGGGACTCGAAAAGATGCGGCCAAGATGATTTGAACATCCACCGAGTTGCCCCGACTAGAACCTGAATCTAGCGCGTCTGCCAATTCCGCCATGGCCGCAGGATGTTAAATTATATATGAACCGGGGAGTTTTGCAAAAGAAGTGAGTGCAACTGTGAAAAAATTGGGCAGACGTTATAATTAAAAAGTTGGACGTATCGCTTGCCGCAATCTTGGCCCCTTCAGGGGCGGGTCAAAGCAATCTATTTAACAAGCGAAAGCAGGGTTTATACCATTTATCAAAAATAATCTGCATAAGGCCGCAGGTAAAAGGCCGCGCAAATTGTGCGGATTATTTTTGATAAATGGTATTACAGCTGCTTCGGTTCCTTGAGCGGCGGAAGAATCTCCTCCTTTCAAGGAAGGGTTCTTCAAACACATTTTTGAGGGGATTTTATGACTGACAAAGGACTAATCAAGCATTTAACAGATGATAACTTCAAAACCGAAATTTCAAAAGGCGTTACATTGGTCGATTTTTATGCCGATTGGTGCGGTCCATGTCGCATGCTTGCGCCGGTATTGGAACAGATCAGTGTCGAAATGAAAGGAAAAGCCACTATTGGAAAGGTCGACATCGATGCTGAGCAGAACACGGCCGCCGAATTTCAAATTTCTTCCGTTCCCACTTTGATTCTTTTCAAAGATGGTAAAGAGGTTAACCGGCTGATTGGTTTAAGAAATGCGGAAGCTGTTAAAAATTTTGTGCTTGCAGCCGTATGAGAGACTCTAAAGAGTTGTTAAATAATATACCACGCGCGGCCTGAAACTTGGTTTTGAGCTGCGCGAAAATTCGCTAGAATCGCCGATCGTAAACCGGTTCATATTTCTAATATTGACCAGTTTACGATCGGCGATTCTAGCGGCTTTGGCACGCTGAAAATTCCAAGTTTCAGGCCGCGCGTGGTATAAACGAATGCATTAATTACGCACCCATTTGAGCCTGTGGTTGTCGATTTTACGGAGCTTTCGCGCTACTAAATTTTATTATTCGGCACCTTCAGGGAGTCAGCTATGCGTATGATAATTTTATTAATCTTGTTTGTGATTGGCATTGGCTTTTTTCTACAGGCAAAAATCGATGTGTCTTATTTGCGATGGATTGGGCATTTACCTGGCGATTTCATCATTCATAAAGGCCCTGCAACGATTTATCTTCCATGGACGTCATCGTTGATTTTTAGCGTTGTAGTGTTTTTGCTGATCAGTAAATGGTCTAAGGGTCTGTGAAACAATAAAGTGGGCGGTTTGGGTAGCGTGAAAGCTCCGTATAATCGACGACCGCAAGGCTTCGCAAACGGGTACGTATTAATGCAATACGCGCCCGTTTGCGATCGTCGATTATACGGGCTTTGACGCAGCCAAAT
>Ga0153915_10000833_pt1 | contig 28422 bp, 22 predicted proteins | sample Opewatmetagenome_2_FD_107003 | JGI IMG/M metagenome (GOLD analysis project Ga0153915, IMG submission 107003) | Freshwater wetland microbial communities from Ohio, USA - Open water 3 Core 3 Depth 3 metaG | ecosystem: Environmental > Aquatic > Freshwater > Wetlands | place: USA: Ohio, Lake Erie...
ATCAGGGATATATCTGGATGAAAAAAAGACCTACCTGATAGAGACAAGGTTGAAGGATATCTTGGAAACAGAGAAATGCAACTCATATGGCGAATTGCATTACAAGGCAAAGACAGATTCAAGTAGGACAATTGAAAGGAAAATAATAGACGCAATAACGACGAATGAGACGCTGTTTTTTAGGGATAATTCGCCGTTTGATATGTTTAAATATAAGATAATGCCTGAGTTGATCGACAGAAGAACGGCAACAACTTCAGGTATTATGCCTATGTTCAGGATATGGAGCGCCGCATGCTCTACAGGTCAGGAGATTTACAGCCTGGCAATCATTCTAAAGGAGCTGCTCCCGAATATAAAGAAATATAATATTAAACTCATGGGCACGGATATATCCGATGAAGCCATTGCCAAGGCAAGCTACGGACATTATAACAAGTTCGAGATAGAACGTGGACTTGATAAGGAGAAGATGCAAAGGTATTTCGCGCAAAGCAATAACAGTTGGAAAATAAGAGATGATATCAGGGCGATGGTTGTTTTTCAAAAAATCAATTTAATAAATTCATTTGTCGGTATCGGCAAATTCGATATTGTTTTTTGTCGGAATGTGGCCATATATTTTAATATTGAAGATCGAAAAAAGCTGTTCGATAAAATAGCAGGGGTATTGGAGCCGGATGGTTATTTAATAATTGGCTCAACTGAATCATTAACAGGCATAAGTCAAAGATTTGAACCGCAAAGACATTTAAGATCAGTTTTTTATAAACTTAAAAATTAGTATTGATTGGAGGATATATTATATGAAAAATATGATTATGGGCAATATCGATGGGGAAATGGAGAGACTGGCTTTTGATACTCAGGATATAGAAAGGATTATTCCCAGATATGGCGCAAATCTTATTTTTTCAGCCGATGGCCCGGATTTACTTTTAGAATTAAGCGAAAAGATATATCCCGTACAAGGCGAGATAAATAAAGATGCTATCAGGCCATATTTTATTGTCTTAAAATCAGGGAAAGCGTTTAATTCAACTGATTATCAGATACTTTTTAATATTGAAAAACTTCCTGATAATATAGTATCAGGAATAAGTGTAACAGGACAAAAGCATTTATGCAAAACCTATATGAAAACCGAGGTTGATAAAAAGGCCGAAAAAGAAAGATTACTATCCGCTAAAAACCCGGATGAGGAAATAGACACAAGTGAATTCTCATCAGAGGACGCCGAACAACTCAAAGAAGTTATTAACAAGATGAAGAAGAATGAATTCTTTGAATTGCTCACAATGGAATTATCTGGTAAGTTAAAAGGAGTGGCAAGGGAACTAATAGATTTCAGAAAGGACATTCAATCAAAGATAGAACCTGATATCGTAGAGATGGCCTCAAGAGATATACCGGAGGCAAGCAATCAACTGGAATGCATAAACGATACGCTCGAAGAAAGTACCATGAAGATAATGGATATTAATGAGGAGCAGACCGAGATAGCAAGCAGCCGGATAAAGATTTTAAAATCGTTCCTTTTAAATGAAAAAATCGGAGAGGATATTGTCGGCATTAATCTTGATGAAGCCGTTAATGTCATTAAAGAACAGATTGATGTCTTAAAAATAATAGAAGACAGATCATTAAAAATGATGGAGCCGCTCAGCTTTCAGGATTTGGTAGGACAGAGAATTCAACGGATTATAAAATTAGTAAGATCTATGGAAAACAGGATAGAAGAGTTAATAGTATCATTCGGAATAAAATTAAAAAAGCACAAGGAAGATCCTACCAGGTCCTATGAAGAATTGAACAGAGATGTGGACCGATATATGAATGAATTAAAAGGTCCTCAAAAATCTGGAGAGGGATTGAATCAGGGCGCTATTGATGATCTTCTGATGAATTTATAATAGCCGGTTTGGATTTGTATCCTAACGGAAGAACCTGCCGTAATTGTCGGTCAGTGTATGACAGTGCGATTATAAGGAAAATATTTGTTATGTTGAAATTGGAAAAGAAAATCTCTGATAGATTTTGATAATTAGTAAACCAAGTTTATTTATGGGAGGAGTTTAGATATGGCAATGGACACATCGATTAATGTTTTGATAGTTGATGATTTTGCGACGATGAGAAGGATAATCAAAGGAGTCCTTAAACAATTGGGGTTCAGCAATTTATTTGAAGCTGAGGACGGAGATGCCGCGCTCAAGGAACTTCGAAGGGAAAAGATCGGACTTATAGTCTCCGATTGGAACATGCCCAACATGACCGGTCTGGAACTTTTGAAGGCCGTCAGGGCTGATAATAATCTAAAGAGTATTCCGTTTTTAATGGTAACCGCTGAAGGCCAGAAAGAGAATGTCATTCAAGCTGTTCAGGCAGGTGTCAGTAATTATATAGTAAAACCTTTTACTCCTGAAACATTTAATGCAAAGCTGGAAAAGATCTTTTAAATGGTGTTCATCTAAAACAATCCTGTATCGTCACAGCAATGTCCGGTTAGGATTTTGCATACAGAAAAAGCCTGCTTGACGGCATGGGAGGTCCTTTTTTTAAGAGTGAAATGGGCGGCCTGCTGAGGGCCTGACATTTAAAATGTAACCGCGGGCGGCGGAGCTTCTCAGTCGCCTGTCGGGGATTAAGGATAAGCGAGATCTGACGGTTTCTCTCCGCCCGCTTTATGGCGTCGTCTTATGCCGGGATATTGCATTTAAGCCATTTCATCTTTTAAAAAGGGCCTCCCATGCCTTGAGGATTCATCTATGCAAGATCCTTCTGGACATTGTTGATATCCTCAGATTGAATAGAATAAGATGTTGCATAAAAGGCTGGAAAAATTTTCCTAATTACCGGTATCAGCTTCCCATCACAGCTATATAATTCATTAAAATTATCTGAAAGAATATATTGAAAGAATATTTAATGATATATGCCTTGTCATTATAATTAACTGATATCATAGCCTAATATTGGTTTTGATGTATCATTAATCTATCGGCTGAATTTACCTAAATGTAAAAAAATGAAAATAGTGCTGTTATGGCAGGCATATTGCATAAATAATTTTCAATGATATTCCGGACTGTGCCTATTGGTAGAGGCGGGATTGACTATAAATATTTTCAGGTTATATGGGGAGGAGAGGAATATGAAGATATATGGAGGACAGGGCCTGATATATAATCAGGCTGATAAAAATGATAAGAAAAACGTATCTGAAAAGAATAATTTTCAATCTATCATGGACCAGATAACTTCAACAACAGTCAATAAGGAAAATAATATTTCTGCTGATATTCAAATGCCGGCTATTGGTGGTGTTGGGGTCATTTTTAAAGAAGAACCGATAGATAGCTCGTCTGCTATAGATAATAAACAAGAGGTGTTAGGCAGTCTGAAAGACACTTTGGATCTTGTTGATTTTTATGCCGATAAATTATCCGATTCATCCTTATCGGCCGATAGCCTGTCTCCTCTTGTTGAACAACTGGAACAGAGACTGGACACATTAAAAGACATGGAATCTTCGACAGGAATGAATGACAAACTGAGGACGATAATATCAGACGTGACTAATACAATAGGTGTGGAGATCGAAAAATTTAAGAGAGGAGATTATATGTAATATATATAGAAGATAAATCTGATTATCTAAAAAGACGACATAGTGTTTATCGTTAGTTGATATAATGAACGGTTTGAATCTAATGTTTGATCAGGGGGAAGTTCATGATCAGATTTGAGTATGGCGAATCAGAGTCCAATTCAAGAGTGACCCCATTAGATTTAAATATCGTAAGTGCAAGAAAAATTCCCAGATCCGAGCTATCGGATTTTAATGTATCTGAGGATAGAATGGCATCTTTTATTTGCCCTGTAAAATCTTCAGATAACTTACCTCCTTGAATTAAAACCATTATTTTTAGGGTCGCATTATCTGAAATAATTTTCAGCGTCAATCCATTAATTTTTTGTTTTTCCAATTCTTCAACAATGCTTTGGAGAAACCAACCTAATGCCCTAATGGAATTCCTTGTCAGGCTTGAGGTCAAGGGAGGATCATTAGCGGTTATAATTTCCGTCTTGACATTGTGTTTGAAATAGAGGTTAGTATGTAAATAGATCAATTCCTGTTTAAGATACTCATAGATATTTAACAGGCTATTGTCCAGATCAGAGTCATCCCCTGTCTTCGCCGCTGTTGTCCTTATCAAGGAATTTATTCTTTCATGTTCTTCTTCCATTCTCTTGAGCCTTGAAATAATGCTTTGTGTTGTCTTGCTATCCCATTCTGAGACGTCTTTTAGGGAAAAATACGCCATTTCAATATCAAGTCCCAGATTTTGCATAGGGCCATTAAGATTATGGATAAGTCCTCCAACCAACTTACCGATTGAAGCCAATTTATATAACCTGATAAAATCATTCATTGATAATTCAATCACTGTTGCTGATCTCCTTACTTGTTTTAAGCCTTCGTATATCAATCCTCTGTTTTTGAAAAATCATTTTGACGATAAAGTCCCTGGCATCGTCATCAATGCAAATGATATTTACGGCAATTATATAACCGGTATCAATTTTTTCTACTCTCAGCGTTTCGGCGATAAGTTCGATTTGAAAACTGGAAGTTCCAGGGATTATCATATTCATTTTCAACAAAACACCCGTATCTATTTTTTCCATAGTCTTAAATCTTAAGCCTGAAGCGCTTATTTCTACAACATTGTCCCTGGCGGATATAGCTTCAGGTTCGGAAAGCATCAGGTTAATAATCATGTCAAGCTTGTTATTAAGCAATAGAAAAGAACGAGAGATCTGATCATCCTTTGTCGATGAAGACGACTGTTCAGGGATTTTTTCAATAGGATTTTGAAGGCCGTTTTGTTGTAATAAAGTACAGCTTAACCCCTTTTTTAAAAAATCCGTCTCAGCTTTGTTTAATATTTGCCATTTGACAGGTATTAATATATCAACTCTGAAAAAATTTCGCTTGTTATCATTAGCCATGAGCAATGCTCCGAAAAGATATTTTATCTCAAAAATATAATCAAAATTATATTATACATAGAGTTATTAATAAAAGCAGAAAATCATATATTCTCAAGTTATGCAATAAATATCCATGCACAGAGGGCCCGGATATCTATTAAAAAACAATAAGACGAGAGGATGTTGTGCGTGAGAGGAAAGTATCAATCGGCAAGATCAGGATCTCCGTTAAATATTGGAATAGCTGCCTCAACTACTTCCGGATCAAATTGTGTGCCGCTATTTCTTCGTAATTCCTTTATGCATTCTAAAAAGGGAAGAGACTTACGGTACGCCCTGTTTGAATTCATGGCATCGAAGGAATCGGCGACAGAAAGTATCCTGGAAAGTCTGGGGATATTTTCGCCTGACAAACCATCCGGGTAACCTTTGCCGTCCCACCTTTCATGATGATTCCTGATAATAGCCTGTTCTTGCGAATCAAACCCGAGAGGTGAGACGATATTCACACCGATCAATGGATGTTTTTTAATCTCCTCATACTCCTCATAAGTCAAGGAGCCCGGTTTATTCAGGATACTATCATGGATGCCTATCTTGCCGATATCGTGAAGAGGGCCGCTGGATTCCAATCTTTGAATATCATCCTGAACACATCCCATCACGTAAGCGATTTTTTTGGAATATTCCGTCACTCGGGAAGAGTGTTGTTGCGTATATGGATCCTTAGCTTCAATGGCGCTGACAAGAGAGGTCAGCGAAGCCATAAGGCTTTGGGTAAGATTATTGTAAAGGGCAATGTTTTCAATATTTAAAGCAGTTCTTTCCGCAATGAACATCAGAATGAACTTGTCCTCATCATTGAAATTTCGTCCGCTATTCTTATCAGCCACAATAAGGATGCCGAATGGTTCGTTTCTGATGTGAAATGGTATCGCAATAATGCCGTTATGATTGGTTTTATCATTATTACAGAGTGATAATCCCTCCAGATATGATTTACCGAAATGTTTTTGCAGAAAATTTTCTTCCAGAAAAAGCTTTCCGTTCGACCGATTATTAATGCCTATGCGTGATCCCGGATATATATCTTGGAGTCCATGTTGTGCAAGCACCAGAAGTTCCGGTTCTCCTTGTTCATAAATCATAAAAATGGCCTTAGCGGCGTTGCACGAATCGATACTTTTTTTTAGAATGAACTTGTAGAGGTCTTCAGATTTACTGATCCTGGATAGGGAATCCACAATGTTGTACATTCTGGATTGATGGCTGATCATCTTTTCCAGTTTATAATTAAGTTTTTCAACCTCTTTTTTCCCTTCAAGCTCCTGGTGCAACAGCCAGTTTTTTTCCATCAAGATTTGAAATCTATGTATTCTCTCAAGGATAATCTTAATGTCCTGAAGACGGAAAGGTTTTATTAAAAAATCAGATGCTCCGTTTCGCATCGCATTTATTACCGTATCCATCGATGGGTAGCCGGTCATAATTATGACATTGGTAAACTGATGGAGTTCTTTGATCTGCTTAAGAGTCTCTATCCCGCTAATCCCAGGCATCATAAGATCCATGAAGATATAATCGTACCTGGCGCCTTCAATCTCTGAAAGGGCCTTTTCCCCGCTTTCAACGGTTTTAACATTGCCGATGCCCATAGTCAGGAAAAATATCTTCAGCGTTTCACAGATCATTGGTTCATCATCAACGACCATGACCTGTGTCTTGCTGAGATCGGGCCCAGTTACTGTTTGATATTCATGAATAGCTTCGATTTGCACAGACTAAATTCCTCTTCAGTTAAAAAGCCTCTTTCTTTAAGCACAGCGACTCGTTCCAAATGAGACAGCACAGGTTGATGGGTATCCTGGATATTTTCAGTGTAATAAAGAGGCAACATGCTTCCGGTAATAAAAATTTCTTTTTCTATGGATCCGGAAACAGATTGTTCCCCTTCTTTTTCTTCGGGAATACTATTTGCATTAATACTATTTTTAATCATCTGGAGCTGCATATATGCTTCCCGCAACTCCAGAATCAGATTCCTGTTTTCACGTATAAGGAGTATTTTTTCACGGGCGTTATTAACGATGATTTTGATTTCATCCAGTTTAAAGGGCTTTGTGATATAATCATAAGCGCCTTCACGGATAGCCTGTACCGCAGTTTCAAGGGAAGCAAAACCGGTAATCAGGATAACCAGGATATCCGGATCAATTTTATGGGCTTCTCTCAACACTTCAAGACCGTTTGTGCCGGGCATCATCAGGTCGCTGATAACAAGATCAAATTTTGTTTTTCGACATAAGTTAATAGCAGCCTGTCCATCACTACATGTTGATACGTCGTTGTTTTCTTCAACAAAGATGGTCTTAAGAACTGAAAGAAGATTTTTATCGTCATCGACTATTAGTATTTTCAATTTCGTTTATTCCTGACTTGTAATAATTTTTGTAATGATAAAAAAAGCCAAAATCAGGCATTTTCATTAAATAGCGTTCCTGGTAGTTCTTCCATTTTAACCGCAAGATCAATCAGCTTTTCAGGTGAAATTTCCCTGATAACTTTGCCGTCTTTTTCAGAGATCACTTTTACTGTTATAACGCCTGTGCCTTGATGAACCTCTATCTTCAAGGACCTCTTGTTTGATTCAACATAATCTTTCAATGCCTGGACAGTGCGTTCAACAGCCTCTTTCGATAATTCACTTGTATTATCAATGTATTGATTTTTCTTTTTAACCTCTCTCGTTTCGTGGTTTGAATTATTGTTGCCTACTTTACTCTCCACATGAGAAGAGGACAAGATCGCTCTCCCGGATTCTTGAGCAGAAACCGGACTGGCCGCACTTACCGGTTCAACCATTTTCTCACACCTCCTTTCTCTTAATCTATGGTATTTTTTATAGAAACCAAAATGCCCAAGAAATGGCATTACTCTATTCTATCTATCTATCGGACAAATCAAGTTATTACTTTAATAAAATATATTTTGCAGCGATATAGGAATGTTATCAAAAAACCAGATAAGATCAGCGATGTCCGGTTAGGATTTTGCGTATAAAAAAAGCCTGCTTGACGGCATGGGAGGTCCTTTTTTTAAGAGTGAAATGGGCGGCCTGCTGAGGGCCTGACATTAAGCATGTAACCGCGGGCGGCGGAGCGTCTCAGGCGCTTGTCAGGGATTAGGGTCCAGCGAGATCTGACGGTTTCTCTCCGCCCGCTTTATGGCGCCTTATGCCGGAATATTGCATTTAAGCCATTTCATCTTTAAAAAAAGGGCCTCCCATGCCTTGAGGATTCATCTGTGCAAGATCCTAACCGGACATTGCTGAGGTAAGATGACTTTCCCGCTCTCTCCCCTGATTTAGGGGAGAAAGCAGACAAGTTTTTAGAGGAATACAGGGTTAACAGGCAGTAAAAAGATTTTTTCCTCGATCTTTTTGAGAGTTGTTAATCAATAATTTACATAAAAAGATAAGCACGTTATATGAAGCAAGCGCCCCTATACTGCAAATCCAGTCAGCCTTTTCAGATGATATTTTATCTTCATCTTCACCTCTATCTATTTTATCAAGGATTTCCAGATGGTAAGCCTCGGTTGCTTTAAGGGCTTTTTGAAGATATTCCTTAATATTTCCATCTAGTTGACCGTTATGACTTAAGATGGCGCGTTTTGCAGGCAAAGAAAGCATTTTTTTAATGCTGCTGCAATAACTCTCCAGTGAAGAGAAATAATTTGGCCAGAAGACGTCTTTAATAGGATCAAAATATCCTGTTATATCTCCTATAGCAATTGTGCCTTCTTTTTCCTCAAAAAAAGAGATATGACATGGGGAATGTCCTGGAGTATCAAAAATGCTCCATTTTATACCATCTCCCAGATCAATTTTAGTGCTTTCATCTATAACGGAATCAGCTTCAAATCTGTATTCTTCAAGTTCATCCGGTAATTGCTCAATGTCCCCTTTTTCCATGAGTATCTTTCCAATCATTTTATCTGTGGGAAGGAATTCTTTGACGAAACGATCTTTTTTTAGAAATTTATCGGCAGTAGCGCCTGCCAGGACTTTAATGTGAGGCCATATCTTCCTGAATCTCGGTACTGCCCCAACGTGATCTCCATGGGTATGTGTAAGGGCTATATATTTAATTGTCAAAGGGTCGATGCCGAGAGATTTTATTTGGGAGACGATTATATCGAAAGTCGGGCCTGTGCCTCCTTCGATTATCATCCCTTCTTGCCCCATGGATAAATAGACAGGGAAGCTATTTGTCCCCAACTGAAAAAGATGAGGGGTTAATTGTATTGTTTTGTGTTTTGTTTGATTCAAAGCAACGTCCTCCTTTTATTTTAAATCTCAATGTATAAATTTATTTAAAAAAAAAGCCGTGGGTTTTAATTTGCCCACGGCCTATATTATGAATCTCGAAATATTAGTCCACGGGCAGAATCTTGATCCCATTATAATAATAGTAATCATAGCCCGTTTCAAATTGAATTTTTTGCATTTCCAGCCTTTTCATAATAAGAGATACGAATTTCATTTCACGTCACGTTTACTATGAGAATTTATGATTGTCAAAGGATATTTTTTTCGATATTTAATATGTTTGTCGCAACCCTTTTTTATACCGTTCAGCCAATTTTACGTAACCCTTGGGGGCCTCTTCCACCCACCAAATCTGCTTATCTGAAACTTCCCCCTTTATCTTTGCCGGGACTCCCGCAACAAATGATCTGTCAAGGGATATCTTCATTCAGTAACGCAAATTCACGAGTCGTTTTATTTCGGATGGAGAACATGGCAATGGCTTTGTGCATTCAGCCTGACAGGTGAAAAAAAAGCGGGTACATGAAAAGATGTACCCGCTTTCTGATCACAAAAATTAGCCTGCCAGGAAACCGCCGTCAACCGGTATAATGGCTCCGGTCATGAAATCCGATGCCTTTGAAGACAGGAATATTACAGCTCCCACGAAATCTTCCGGTTCGCCAAGTCTTCCAATGGGTACCTGGGAAGTGATATTAGCCAATGCCTGCGGATTGTCAAATATCCACTGTGTCAATTTTGTCCTGAAAACTGTAGGCGCTATGACATTGACATTGATCTTTTCCTTGCCCCATTCAAAGGCCATGGTCTTTGCAAGCAGGTGGACAGCTCCCTTGGAAGGTGCATAGGCGCCAAGATTTGTAAAGCTGTTCTCGCCGCGCACAGAACCAACCATGACTACCTTGCCGCCTCTCTTCTGGGCGATCATCACCTTGCCTACTTCCTTGAGGAAAAGCCATGTGCCTTTTACATTGGCGTCCATGATCATCTCCCATTCTTCAACCGCCTGGTCGACAACCGGACCTGGTTTATTAAAACCGGCAGCGGTAACAAGGATATCTATGCCGCCGAACTTGTCGACAGTCGCCTTTACTACCCTTTTTACATCTTCATGGATTGTAGGATCGCCGACAGAATAAGCAGCAGTCCCGCCATCCTTTTCGATCTCCTGAAGAAGTCCCTTAAGTTCTTTTTCATTTCGTCCGGTCAACATGACCTTAACGCCTGCCTGAGCAAGGCCCCTTGAGGTCGTATGACCAAACCCGCCGGTAGCGCCGGTTACAATAGCGACTTTACCGGAAACATTAAACATATCTTTAATCAAGTTCGTTTCCATTTTAATTCTCCTTTAAATTCGATTGACTAAATTGTATAATTACCGAGGTAAATTCCCGACTAAACCGGAGGTTTAGCTCGATAATTAATTTGTACTATTACTTTAATGCTTGCAAGGGTGTCAATAAAAAAATCGGGTTTTAATAAGTTCAAATGTTATAGGTTGACAATCAGTTGCTCTTTAAATATATTATTTTAAACTTTTTATATAGTGATAAACCTTTTAATCATCTTCTGATAAAATGAATTTTATACTTCATATAATCATAATTATTCAGGCAGCAGGGATCACTATCTCCCCCCTGTTGCTGAAACCCCAATATGGAGAATTACTTTCGTCCAGCCTGATGCCGGCATAGCTTTAGCAAAATAACCTATTGATATATAAACCGTTGTCAGACTTGCTGATAACGGTTTTTTTATTGAAAGGAATATAAGTATGGATAAAAAAATAATACTCTATGATACCACGCTCAGGGATGGCACCCAGGGTGAACAGGTAAATATCTCAGCGGAAGATAAAATGAGGATCGCGAAAAAGCTTGATGAAATGGGCGTTGAATATATCGAAGGAGGGTGGCCCGGCTCAAATCCGAAAGATGCAAGATTTTTTGAAATGGCAAGGAAGACGTCTTTTCATTCATCAAAGCTGACAGCCTTTGGAAGCACCAGGCGTTCCAATGTCACTCCTGAAAATGATGAGAGTCTGCGGGCTATTTTAGTTGCTGAAACCGAGGCCGTGACAATCTTCGGCAAGAGCTGGGATCTTCATGCAACGGATATCCTGGGTGTAACCCTTGATGAGAATCTATCGATGATAGAGGACACTGTCAGCTTTTTAAAAGGCAAGGGCAGGGAAGTGGTATATGATGCCGAACATTTTTTTGACGGTTATAAAAGAAATTCAGGATATGCATTAAAAACCCTCAAGGCTGCCATCAACGGCGGTGCGGATTTTATAGCGCTTTGCGATACCAACGGCGGCGCCCTTCCGCACGAAATCCGTGCAATCATGAAGGAAGTCATGCCTGAAATATCCATGGTCCCTGTAGGGATACATCCCCACAATGACTGCGGTCTGGCTGTCCCGAATGCGCTGGAAGCGGTTCAGGCAGGGGCGCTTATGGTGCAGGGCACTATCAACGGTTATGGAGAAAGATGCGGCAATGTTGACCTGATCACCGTAATAGGAAACCTTCAATTAAAGATGGGATACAAATGCCTGACAGATGACAGGATCAAACATTTAACCGAATTGTCCAATTTTGTAAGCGATGTAGCGAATATCCCGCCTATGAACCAGAGACCCTTTGCAGGTAAAAGCGCCTTTGCCCATAAAGCCGGCGTCCATGTCAGCGCCATACAAAAGAATTTTTCCGCCTATGAACATATAGATCCCGAATTGGTGGGAAATCGCAGAAGGGTATTGGTATCCGATCTTTCCGGAAAAAGTAATATTGAATACAAAACAAAAGAGATGGATATCAAACTGGGTTTGAACGGCTATGACAGTAAAAAGATCGTCAATGAAATCAAAATCCTTGAAGATAAAGGCTATCAGTTTGATGCCGCGGAAGGTTCGCTGGAATTATTGATCAGAAAGGCCGCCAACCAGTTTGAGGAACCATTCGCGCTTGAATCTTTTCGAGTGACGATTGAAAAAGATAAATCAGGCCCGAGCACTTCTCAGGCGACTATCAAAATATCCGTAGGCGATGAACACGAGATTACAGCCGCGGAAGGCGATGGACCGGTTAACGCCCTTGATAATGCACTTAGAAAGGCCCTCTATAGTTTCTTTCCGGAGGTTAGGGAAATGAAGCTGGTTGACTTTAAGGTTATGGTCATAGAGGGGACTGACGGCACAGGGGCAAAGGTAAGGGTAAGAATCGATTCAGGGGACTCCCAGGAGATATGGTCAACAGTCGGCGTGTCGGAGAATATTATTGAAGCGGCCTGGCAGGCATTGGTAGATAGTATCCAGTATAAGCTGTTAAAAAACAAAAAGACGCAGCAGTGATGTTCATCGATCCTGTTGCGGCTTATGAATGAATATAAAAAAGGATAACGTCGGCAAGATGGCTCAGACACAGCCGGTCGGCTTCGGCAGACCGGCCATCTTGCAGGCCCCCTTACCAGGGCCTGACGGGAATAATTCATAAATGTATTTCAGTTTAAAGCCTGTTTCTTTGGAAAGGATTCTTATCATAGGAGCAATGCCGTTTTTCTTATAGTAATCTTGTAGAAATTTAATTACCAGCCAGTGATCATCCGTTAATTCCTCAACGCCTTCAGCTAATCTCACATACCGCACCCAGGTCTCATTCCAGTTATCAAAATCATCAATAAAACCGTCTTCATCTACATTAAAGGTCTGTCCCTCAAATTCTATTATAGGCATGTTTCGTGATCTCCCGTATAACGTCTTTATAATTCAACTATATGATATTTATTGATAAAAAATTTATATTATGTACCCTCTACTAAAGTCAATTAATTTGTCATGGACTGACTGTTTCAGAAGGTCTCACCCAATTTCTGCCCTGTGAAAAATCCCAGCGTTCTTTCAAAATCAAATCATTGAGCATCCTTGAATTACTTCACTGCTGTCTTTTCCTTTTGTTCCCCGATCAGTTCCTGAATGATCTCCTGAAGGTATGGCCTGTCTCTGTTGCCGATATATTTGGCCGGGAATTTAATGATTTTCAGCTCAGCGTATTGGGTGATGCCGCCATCCTTCAGGTCCTGGTAATCCTTTATAAGCTTCTTATCCAGCCTGTCACTGAACATATCGAGGTCACGGATGGATACGTATTTCGTCAGAATAACCCCCACCCGCATGTCCGAGTCGAGAACGCTGTTGTCTATGTAGGGCAGATCATAGAACGTGATGCCAAACGACGGGGCCTTGAATGACTGGTCAGATGACTTGCTCCTGGTATATTCCAGCGAGATATCCACTGTGCCGTCAGAGATATCATTAGGTTTGATCTCCACCGGGATATCGACGCCATTCCCGCTGGAAGCGGATTCATCCTTTATGGCCTGGATATTGCCATCCTTATCTTTTAAAAATACGATCCCCTGCACCACACTCCCTGGGAGTGACGCCAGGGCATTGAGCTGTTTCACCGAGAGGTTGCTGCCAACCCGGCGTAATTCGGAGCGCATGCCAAAGTAATCACCCCTCTGTGCTGCCGAGTAGTCCTTTTCATCGTAGATCTTCCGGGTAAGATCATGGTCAAGGTCTTCGAACAAGGGCTTTACGTCCACCGTTTCGAAATTGCGAGAGAGAAGGTCAAGAAACATCACCTGTTTTTTGATGGCGGCTATATCATCCGGATTGGCGGATTCCGAGCCGACTCCTTTTGCAAACATTGCATTGATGAGCATTTCGAACATCTTGGCCCGGATGGTATTGTCCGAGCTTTCGCGTTCAGTCATGATATTGGTGTATACCTGCCGCATCTCCGATGCCTTGGTGAGTTGGGACTGCTGAACATTGTACCAGCCTCCCATGATGGCCACCACAGCGGCAAGGAACGCCGGCCCCAGGGACTTCAAGATGTCCCACACGTCCTTCTTTTCCTGTTTTTCTTCCGGCATATTATTAATTCCTCAGCTCTGTCATTTTAGGGAAAAGTCACGCCTTGTCTCTCCCGGGCCGACAAAGATCTTCCATACGTTCTCATCTTTCTTATCGCCTATGGCAACATTATAGTTGCCGGGCTTGATATCCTTGAAGGCATAGGAACCGTCCTTGTCGGTGGTTGCCGGTTCACCGACCTGGGCGTCCTTGGCATCTTTAAGCGTCACCTTTACTGCGGCAGGTTTTCCGTCCTTTCCTGTTACCACTCCATGGAGGTCTGCAGCATGGAGGACAGAGGAACCTGCAATCCCTATCACGATTATGAGAGCAATAAAAATCTTCTTCATTTCAATCCTTCCTTTATACTTATATATAAAATATACGTTTAGGTGTTTAGGAGCTACTTGATTTTTACAACGTTCCCGGTAGAAGAATAAGACATTGGAGAAAATGGAACGGGTCATGAATTAACTGGTGTCCATTCGGATAATCTGAATGAGACACTATGATATGTATGAATATGATAATAACTTACTTTTCCGGGAAAGAATTATATGGGGATCAGCCTTGCACGTCAAGATTTTAATCGCAATTACATCATGCAAGCCTCTAACCGGATAACGCTGATTCAAGATATGGCGTTGAATGCCTATGCGGTCAATGGATGGCGTATCGATTCATAGATTTTTATATAGTCCCCGGCGGATTTATCCCAGGAGAAATCGGAATCCATGCCGGTTGCCATAATCTTTCTCCAGACTTTTTTATTTTTAAACAGATCAACAGCCTGTTTAACGGCCATTAACAAGGCTTCTGAATCATAGCGTTCGAATTTGAATCCGTTTCCGGTCATTGTCTTTTCATCAAACTGCTCAATCGTGTCATTCAATCCTCCTGTAGCCCTGACGACAGGGACGGTCCCGTATTTCAAGGCGTACATCTGGGTAAGGCCGCACGGTTCATAGCGCGACGGGACAAGCAGGATATCTGCCCCGGCCATTATGCGATGCGCTAGTGAATTATCGAATCCGGTGTGTATTGCGACCCTGTCGGCATGTTGATCAGCCGCTTTTTTAAGCGCCTCTTCTATCTTTTCATCACCGGAACCCAGTATAACCAAATTAGTATCCAGCTTAAGCACATCTTCCAAAGACTGTACTAGGATATCCAGCCCTTTCTGGTTATCAAGACGTGAGACCATGCCTATTAAAGGCCTGCCCAACATTGAATGTCTAAATCCCATCTCTTTTATCAAAGATTCCTTGCACTTTTTTTTCTCTCCTATTTCCTTACGTGAATAAGAGGCAGCAAGGTGTGTGTCTTTTGAAGGGTCCCATTCATTATAATCGATCCCGTTAAGTATGCCGCGCAGGGATTTGCTTCGGCTCAGGACAACGCCCTCCATCCCAAGGCCATATTCGTGCGCAAAGATCTCACTTGCATAGGTTGGGCTTACTGTGGTTATCGCGTCCGAATACACTATGCCGGCCTTAAGCAGGCTGATGTTTCCCCAGTACTCCAATCCTTCAGAATGAAAAAATTGCGGACCTGAAAGCCCTGTCACTGCAAGCTTTTCCGGTGTGAATATGCCTTGATACCCTATATTGTGGATTGTAAAGACAGTCGCAACGTTTGAAAGTCCATTGGATTTTTTATAGGGACCTTTTAAAAGGGCCGGCGCCAGGCCTGTCTGCCAGTCGTGACAGTGAATGATATCAGGCGTAAACCCGATGCCTTGTGCAGTCTTAAGGCTGGAATGGGCAAAAAAATTGAAGCGCTCCAGGTTGTCATAGTAGTCTCCCTTTGAATTGCCGTAAAGGTTGGGCCTGTCAAACATGTCTTCCCGCTCCACAAGATAAACGGGGATATCCGCACCCAGAAGGGTCTCGAATATATTGGCCTTCAAGAGCCTTCCTCCGAAAGGGATTTCAATGTCTTTAATAAGCAGGTGATTTTCATAAGCCCCTTCTTTGATGATACGATAGAAGGGCATGACCAGCCTTACATCAACACCGGCGCGTTTTAACGCGATAGGGAGCGCGCCCGCCACATCAGCAAGGCCGCCTGTCTTTGCGAACGGCATAACCTCGGATGAAAGAAATAATACCTTTAGATTTTCAGCCATGATTCCTCGTTTTCAAACCAGCAATGTCCGGTTAGGATCTTGCATAGATGGATCCTCAAGGCATGGGAGGCCCTTTTTTAAAAGATGAAATGGCTTAAATGCAATATTCCGGCATAAGTCGCCATAAAGCGGGCGGAGAGGAACCGTCAGATCTCGCTGAACCTTAATCCCTGACAGGCGCCTGAGACGCTCCGCCGCCCGCGGTTACATTTTAAATGTCAGGCCCTCAGCAGGCCGCCCATTTCACTCTTAAAAAAAAGGACCTCCCATGCCGTCAAGCAGGCTTTTTTATATGCAAGATCCTAACCGGGCATTGCTGCTTTCAAACATGATTGACGGATACTTGCTAATAATCCCATTTCCAGTTGACACCCACTCCCGTGGATGCATTTTCACCTATTTCGGTATCAATACTTATGTTTGGAGTAAGTTTCCATGTTACCGATGCCTTGCCGCTTTCCGCGCCCAGGCCCTTTTCCACCTCTATGTAAAGGCTGTCGCTGAGATATTTTCCGACGCTGACAGTGGGTTCCTCGACACTCTCCCCTGACTGTTTTAATTCCAATTGATCGACGCCAAGGATCTTTCTGGTTCTCCCTACAATATCATATCTGCTTCTGCCCACCATAGTGTTTAATGCATTGCCGAGTTCAATGGCCTGAAAAGGCGTGATCTTCGAGACCTCTTGCCCGAAAAGCAACTGAGACAGTATTTCATCCGATGGCAGCGTAGGATCTGACGTCAGGGTTATTTTCGGTTTCCGGATATCGCCGATGAGCTTGATAATTACCGTAATCTTGCTTGTCTCAGCCTTGCCTGTAACATCAAGGTATGGCGACAGGGGATATTGACCGTCCAGATCAATGAGACCATCAGTCAGGTCAAAACGCTTTCCAAGAAAATTATAACTCCCGCGCAATATTGAAAGCCTGCCGGTTATAACCGGTTCCGCGGTAGTTCCCTTTATGATAAGATCCCCTTTCCACTCCGAGTTAATGCCTCTGCCGATTAAATAAACCTTTCCATCGCTTTCAACGGAAAGGTCCAGTTTCATAACGGAATTTTTTGCCGATTTTTTTTGTGTCTGTTCCTGTTCAGGACCATTGATTTCCCTGACCTCCAGGTCTGTGATTTCCGCAGAAAGCCGCTCCGGGATCTTGAACTCGCCATTTTCAACAGTGAGCTTGCCTTTAAGGGTGTGATCCTTAAGGGTCCCTGAAAGAGAAGGCTTTCCCCGGACAATTAAAGCGGATGTGTCACTCCTTATTAAAGTCATATGTTTCATGTTTAATGAAATTTCATAGGGGAAATCTTTTGAGGGAGCAAATTCAAGCCATCCCTTGCCGGAAATAGCGCCTTCCTTGCCTTCCTCTCCAGTGATCTGGTTCAAAATAAACCTGGATGAATCGGATGTAATATCCGCTTTAATATTTTTGATATAAGTCCCTGTGCTGATATTTTCATAACTCCCATTTTCGAGGCCTGCATGGCCGGTAATTTTTGGAGATTTCATTGTACCGTCAAGGTTAAAATCTATATCAAGGCTTCCCAGTATGACTTGATCATAACGCCCAGCCAATGAAGCGATGTTTCCCAGATTGATTTGTCCTGACAGGCGTCCTTTTAAATCTCCATCTTCCGGGAAGGTCCATGAAAAAGGAGAGAGGGAAAGCGCCAGGGGGGTATCTATTTCCAGTTTAAAGGGATTGCCTGTCAGACTGTCCAGAGAAAGATCTGTATGCAGTCTATCGGATTTCAGTTCTGACAGCACGGTAAGTTTGAAGGGGGGCAGCTTTGCATATTGGGGGTCACGCAATTTCAGATTATTAAAAATGAATTGAGCCCTTGCCTCAGGCAGCTTCAGGGTGCCTGACAGGATGATGCTGCCGGTTGCATTACCCTCCAGTTCCGTAAGTCCAGCCAACTGGAGGAGTGAGACAGGGATTTCATTAAGATTCAAGTTGAGATGCAAGTCATCATCTGAGAACTTGCCTGAGGCATCCAGGATTCCACCGGCAAGATTTAACTCCATGGTTTCAAGTTCTATTGTCTGTTTAGTTCGTGTGATTTTAAAAGGCTTTATTAAATTAACCGGTATTACACCGTACTCCCCGTGCAGCCGGTTAACGGCTAGAGACTGCTCAAGGGAAGAGAAAGATAAATCTCCCGCGGTTTCAATTTGAATGTCATAGCCGGCGCGGCCGGTCCCTTTTATTGTAAAAGCAAGGGCCTGCGGTTTGCCGGTTGCATTGAGATCAATTGTTTTTAAAAGGATATTTTTATTTTCAAAGCCAAGCAACGAAGCGGCCAATGTTATTTCAGGCGACTGCAAATCCCCGGATAACTTCAGCTTGATATCAAGATTATCGGCCTTTCCGAACATGCCGGAAATGTCCTTTGCCTGAAGATTCAAGTTGACCAGGTTCTTTCCCTTTACAGGCATCGACTTCATATCGAGAACAGCCGCGCCCTGGATCTCCTTGCCGAAGAGAGAGGTAAGAACGGAAAGATCTTTGCACTCCCCGCGAAGTTCACCTTCGGCCAGGGCCTTATCCATGTCATAGGATAAATCTCCATTTAAATTCAATCCTGCTCCTTCGAATAAGATATTTTTCAGTGCAAGGACCTTGTTGTCAAGCTTGAACGCGGAATGCCCCTTTAGATTATATTCAGGCTGATCAACCAGAAGAGAGACCTCTCCTTCATTTTTTAAAGGTACTCCTGTAAGGACAATTGATGCGGATATGTCCTGAATTTTTGCCTGTCCAAAGACAAGGTTTTTAGCCCTGGCTTCAGCCTTCAATTTAAACATATCGATCAAACCGTCTATCGATGCCTCAACTTTAGCTGATCCTTTGATATCCCTTTTAAGAAGAGAGGAAAATTCTGCAAGGTTGTCTGTTTCAAGATCCAGGAGGCTATGTATCTCCTTTTTATTTAGATCATATGATCCTGAACCTGTAAGGCGTGCCTTATCAGAATCGATTCTGATGTTTGAGAATTTTAAAACCTTAGCCTCTGATATTTCCAGCTTCCCGGAGTATTTGATTTCAGGGGCGATGATATCAATAATTACGTCATCGGAATTACCGGTTGCGTTAAGCCTTCCGCTGATCTGTGAATTAAAGGAATTTTTTGAGACCGCAGCACTGAGTTCAGCCTGTATTCCGATGCCTGACGGGAGCTTCATCTTCAATAAAGAGGAATATTTTTCCAGCGACTTTGCGCTTAGAAGCGCATCAAATGATCCGTTATTTTTTTCTTTATTATAAACACCTGAAACCTTAGCGGATAGGATATCTCCGGTTAACTGGAGGGCTTTTATTTTTATCAACCCCTTATCAGGCCCTGTCATATCTATGTCCCAAACAATATTTTTTTCCGGGAGGCTGTCTGAAATGGACGGTACATAAAGACCAGATATCTTGCCTTTCCCTGCCACATGCAAGACAGGCGGGGATGAACTGTCTTCGGAGCGCAACTCAACAAGGGCCTTTGCCCTGAACTCATCGCATTGCATCATGTCCGTTTTGAGATTTCCGATGGTAAGCCCCAGGTTCAGCATAGGCGATGAGATCAACCCCTTAAAAGCTCCATCCAGGTCCAGTCTGCCGGAGCATCTATTATTTATTAATTGTCCCAAGGGAGATATATCTTTTAAATTAACGGCAAGACTGCCTTCAACGGTCATATCCATCATGTCCAGCATGCCCTTGAGTTCAATGGAGGCATTCTGTGACGCTAAGGTAGCGAGGTCCAGGACAAGATTATATTTTCCTTTCAGGTGTGACTTGATCTTAAAGGTTGTTTCCGGTTCGGAAAATTCAGTCAGGACTTTTGGGAACAAGCCTGAGTGGAAGAGGGCGGTACCCTCAAGGTTAACCTGAAGATCTTCAAGCGACTGCAGTCCCATTGCTGCATCAATATCGACCAGTTGATCTGCCTTGACAGATAATTTCCCATTCCAATTTTTTAAGGGGCCTTCGCCATTCAGGGTAAGGAAAAGCGGAGTCCTGATACCCATAACAGCACCCAGCAGACCCTTCTCAGGTTCATCAATCCCCGCATCAATAGTCAGATATGGGTCGGCGCCCTTAAGTTCCGCTTTTAAAAAGGCCGACCCTTTGGACCCGTCGGTCCTCTTTACATACAGGGATACGCTGCTTTTAACGCCGGCCTCTTCATCGGTTATGCTTGCTCCAATGGTGAAACTTGCGGGTTTTCCGAGGATGTCCTTGCCCAGGGACAGGCGAGAGATCTCAAGACGCTCCAGACCTATGTGATAAAGCAAGGCAGGCCATGAAAAGGGGCGGCTTGATTTAGCGTCATCCGGTTTATTCAGATTCGGAAGATAATCCAGGGTAATTGAATCAGCTCTTAATTCTCTAATAAGAAGACGTCCTTTGAAGATGTAAAGGGGAGAAAATCGAAAGGTCAGATTTCGAATATCAAGCCATTTCCCGGATTTATCATGAAAGGCCAGATTATCTATTTTAATATCATAGGGGACGATGCCGGTAAGTCCGGTTGCCTCTATTTTTGTATCGTATTTTTTATTCAGATAGAAACCGGCAAACCTGATCAACTTATCCTTTCCATATTCTGTCTGCGCTAACATAAAGATAGAGCATAGCATCAGGATGGATATCAGGACAATTATTGCCGACCATTTTATGGCTGTTATTATAATTCTTGGCATATGATTATACGTTCTGCGATAAAAATAAAGGTTGTTAGGCTGAAGGCTGAAGTGTTATAAACCAATTCCACCTTTAGTCTGTACTCCTGATTACATTTTACAATATCTTCCTCGATCCCTCGACCCCTGGAATCCTTATCATCGATCAAGTGCTAAGTTGGAGATGATCTTAATAATTTTAAACTTGGGCCTTAAGCCCTGCGCCTGAGGCTTTAAAACGCCTGCCCAAGGCTAATATATATCTGATATGAACCATCAACGCCTTGCCTCTTGTTTAAGGGAATACCTACATCCAGACGCAGAGGACCCACTGGGGTATAGTATCTTATTCCAATGCCTGTTCCCCAGCGAAGCGGATCTTCGGATGAAAATAATTTATCGGTAAAGGCGCTTCCGCCGTCCAGAAAGGCTGCAAGGCCGAAACGCTCAGTAACTTTAAGGCGCAATTCCATTGAACCCTCAATAAGGGATTTCCCTCCTACTGGAACGCCGTCCGATAGAGGGCCTACAGACTGATAGGAATAACCGCGAATCGAGCCGCCTCCTCCTGCATAGAAGCGCTCATCAGCGGGGATTTCAACCCTTCCTGCGCCTTTTATAAAACCGGCCTTAATATTCGCGGCAATAATAATAAAAGGTTTTTGAGAAATGGCATTATAGAGTTTATAACTTGCAATGACCTTGCCGAAGGTTACCCGTGAACCTGTAGGCTCGTAGAATGGCGTTAACTGCAAAGAAAAACGATGTCCCCGGACAGGATCCAGCAGATCATTGCTTGTGTCCAGGTTGTAATAAAGCGGAAGAGAGATCAGATTATAATTTTCAATGCTCTCCAATTGTTCGACCTTTGCTGACTTTAGTGTAAGACCGGCTCCCACGCGCAGTTTTTTTGTCACATCGCGATCAATAAAGCCGGAACCGACTAGACTCTTACTCTCGTATGCATCCGTATCATCTTGACCCATCCGTAAAGAAAAACGAAGGGTTTGATTTTTTTTTATAAAATCCTGTTTACGAAAAGCGCCCTCGGCGGCCAGGGTATAATTGGATAATTCGAAATATGTCGTCAGCTTTTCACCTTGATGAAATATATTGCGGTTTTCCCATGATATCTTGGCTCCGGGGCCTTCATTCGTTATGTAGTTTACGCCGGCGCTGATGGATTTGTGTTTTCGTTCCGCGACTTCAATTGTTATGGTTATCCTTGATGCGTCATCAAGGTCCTTTCCCTCTGTAATGCGGACGGATGAGAAAAGACCGAGCCCTGAAATATTCTTCCTGGCCTCATCTATCAGGTCTCCGTTAAAAGAATCCCCTTCTTTCCAGGGTATCTTTCCAGCAACATAGGCTTCATCGATGCTTACAAGCCCGGAGATAGTCGTATGGCCGAACAGGGCCATGGGGCCGGTTTCGATCTGGAAAGAAACCGAAACGGATTGATCCTTATGATCAACTACAACATCTCTGTCGGCAATCTTTACAAAGGGAAATCCCTTTTTCCTTATGAAACGGATCAGTCCATCCTGGGCATCAAGCACCTCGTTGGATGTAAAGGGTTTATTGATATACAAGCCGAGCTTTTCAGGGTCAGGAAGTTTAAGTCCATTAGCTTTGGATTCATCAGAAAATTCTATATCCACGGATTTCAGGATATAGGGGTCCCCTGTCTGAAATTTAAATGTCAGCTCAATAGGTTTATCCTTTGAATTGATGTCCGATTTAATGGAGGCATTGTAAAATCCCCTTGCCCTTAAAAGTTGTAAAAACTTGCTGATATCGCTGTCAGCCATTTTTTGTAAAATATATTCTGAGGCGATTTGATGATCAACATCACTTAGCGTGTCGGAAATACTTTGAATATCCGCAAGAAGCGTCTTGTCGGAAACGCCCTTAAAAATAATCTTGTAAGGCAATCCATCGTCTGCGGCTTTTGAATGGGATGCAAATAGGGTAATTGATATTGCAATAACAAAGGAAAATATTCTAATAGTTTGAAGAGACATCGGATAAACTTTACTCCAGTATGATCCGGCAATGTCCGGTTAGGATCTTGCATATAAAAAAAGCCTGCTTGACGGCACGGGAGGTCCTTTTTTTAAGAGTGAAATGGGCGGCTTGCTGAGGGCCTGACATTTAAAATGTAACCGCGGGCGGCGGAGCGTCTCAGGCGCTTGTCAGGGATAAAGTTCCAGCGAAATCTGACGGTTCCTCTCCGCCCGCTTTATGGCGACTTATGCCGGAATATTGCATTTAAGCCATTTCATCTTTAAAAAAAGGGCCTCCCGTGCCTTGAGGATTCATCTATGGAAGATCCTAATCGGACATTGCTGAGTATGATCATGATCAGAAAAATAAGTAACATAAAGACCGGTCTTATCGCATAAGCAACAACCCGGCAGAATAAAACTGTGCTATTTAGGAACATTAACTCTTTTTTACAAAAAGCTAAAGGGTTTTTATATTGTTAATAGAATTGAATATGTGATAAATTGTATCATGGAAATCGGCATTTCCGAACAGAGGCGATCAGCCTTTGAGATCAATGCCTGAAGATGATTCGGGCATCTAAAAAATAATATGAAGGGCAGGATATGAAAGAATTCTGGTTATGTTTTGTTCCATTGTTTGTGGCGGTTGACGCCATTGGCGTCTTGCCCATGTTCATGACCCTTACAAGGGAAATCGAAGACAATAAAATCCCGAGAGTCATTTATCAATCAGTCATCACCGCCGTAATCGTGGCCTTTCTTTTTCTTATCGCCGGAAGGGCGCTGCTTAACCTCCTTGGAATAACTGTGGCGGATTTTATGATAGCAGGAGGGATACTTCTCTTTGTTATATCCATAAGCGACATGCTTTCAACGGAAAAGACCATGAGACAGATAGATCCCGAAAGTCTCGGGGCTGTGCCCATCGGCGTTCCCCTGATAACAGGACCGGCTGTTCTAACTACATCTATAATACTTTTAGATGGACACGGATTCATGCTTACATCGGCGGCAATCTTCATTAACGTCATCATAGCCGGTGTTGTATTCTTTTTTTCAAAATTTATACATGGATTATTGGGCAAGGCAGGGGCGAAGACTTTTTCGAAAATCGCAAGTCTGCTGCTGGCCTCAATCGCGGTAATGATCGTCAGAAAAGGCATTATGACATTCTTATCATAATTTTTAGTAAAGGAGGTACAGTGCATGTTTAAAAACATACTTGTTCCCACGGATCTTTCACAGAAAAGTATCAAGGCATTGGAGATTGCCTTGAACATGGCTGATGAGTGCGGTTCCAGGATCACCTTTCTTCATGTTATTGAAAGAATAGAAGATTCTGATGAGGAGGATTTTAAGTCCTTTTATGATAAACTTGCCTCTAGGGCGCGGTTGAAGATGCAAAAGATTATTACGCAATGCCGTGCAACCGGATTGGAAATAGATAATGAAATTATTTTCGGCAACAGGGTAGGGGAGATAGTTGATTTTGCCTATAAACATGCTATAGATCTTATCATTTTAAGTTCTCACAAACTTAACAAAGTTGATGCCGTGGAAGGTTGGGCAACCATAAGTTATAAGGTCGGCATCCTGGCCCCTTGTCCTGTTATGATGGTAAAATGATGAATTCTCTATATAAAAAAATAAATTCCATTACCCATAGGCCGGTATATCCCTTTTTTGGGAGCACCTATTGGTATTTTATCCTGATTTTAACGATATTGATCCCATCTCTTTATTTCCCTAAAACATGCTCTTCACAGGAAGGGACAGTTAAGTCCCGGGTTGTAGGTTCAACAGGATTGAAAATGACCCAGGCTATAATGTGCGAAGAGATAAAGGATGGCCGGCCTTTAAATGAGGGACTTACTTTTTCATCAGATCTGGGTAAGATATCATGTTATACCGAATTTGATCCGGTGCCTGAAAAGACAACCATTTATCATTGCTGGTATTTTAAAGACAACCTGAGCACCAGGAGAAAACTTATTCTGAATCCTCCCCGCTGGTCAGCCTTCAGTCAGATCCAGCTCCGCGAGACTGAAAAGGGTCCATGGCGAGTGGACATAACGGATGATGAAGGCAATATTTTGCAAACTTTACGGTTCAGTATAATAGAATGATGACGATGCAAAACGTGATACAATTTTTTTCAGGCATTCGCTGGCAAGATATTATTGATATCGCGCTGAACAGTTATATCATCTTCAGGCTTTATATACTTTTCAAGGGTACAAATGTATTCAGGGTCCTTATCGGCATAGCCCTCCTATGGTTTTTCCAGAGGATAGCCTCTTCTCTCGGACTTATAGTCACAAGCTGGGCCATACAGGGGGTCACGGCAGTGGCTGCCATTATCATAATAGTCATATTCAGGAATGAAATACGTTCAGTGCTCCAGACAAAAAATCTGAGGTCGCTTTTATGGGGTTTCCACATCAAGTCCGTGGATACGCCGAGCGATGCCATTGTAGAAAGTATATTTCAGCTTGCCGCGAACGGTCATGGCGCGTTGGTGGTTCTGCCGGGCAAGGAGGATATCCATGAAACGATTCACAGCGGCATAGCCTGGGAAGGTCTGGTGTCAAAGGAGATGATAACCAGCATATTCTGGCCTGATAACCCTGTCCATGACGGCGCCGCGGTTATCAACGGCGACAGGGTCATCCAGGTGGGGGCAGTCCTTCCCCTTTCAAGAAGAACCGACCTCCCTTCCTATTATGGGACGCGACATAGGGCGGCTGCCGGTTTGGCCGAGACAACTGACGCATTGATTATAGTCGTATCGGAGGAGAGGGGTAATGTAGTAGCCGCGAAGGGTTCCAGGATGTTTTCACTAGACAGGAAAGAGGAACTTTCCGACATGATAAAGGAACACCTTGGTATTTCCTCCAGCCATAACAGGTTATTTAAAAGACAGAAGGTAGAACTGGGCCTGGCAGCGATGGTTTCATTTATCTTCATCACAAGCATATGGTTGAGCTTCACAAGGGGCATAGACACACTTATTACCCTTGAGATACCTGTTGAATATACAAACCGCCAATCAGACCTGGAAATCTATGATACATCCTTAACCACAGTCCGTCTTGATCTTAGCGGCTCAGGCCCCCTTCTTAAATCGGTGAAATCCGAAAATGTTAAGGTGACTGTAGATTTGAGCAATACTCAGGTCGGTGTAAATAACTGTTTAATATCAGAGAAAAATATATCTTTGCCCCCCGGTGTGTTTCTGAAAAACATTAGACCTCCCTATGTTGAGGTGACCCTTGATAAATCAGTTGAGAAGGAAGTCCCTGTTCAGGTGAATTGGACAGGGAAGCTTCCTGTCAATATGACCATATCCGATGTGATCATAGAACCTCCTGATGTGAAGATAATTGGAAGGAGCACAGTGCTGAAGAATATATCAACCATTTATACTGATAAGGTTTCCCTTGACGGGGTTAGCAAGTCCGGGAAATCGACTGTCGGTTTGGTCCTCAGCAATCCCTCTTTAAAACTGGAAGACAATCCGGACGTTGTAACAATCAGATACGTTATTAAGGAAAAAGATATAAACAATAGGCAGGATAAAAAATAAAGTTGCCGGGCAGGTAATTTTATTTAAATATGATACCAACAGCCCTGTTTGTTGGCAAGGACAGCGATATTATTATATAATGGGACTTATCAAGGCGCTTGAACAATTGCGCAGCGAATAATTAGGGGACTCTGTAATAGTCATCATTTATTGGAGGCATATATGTCCTTCAGGGATAAGTTCAGACATACCAAGATAATATGCACTATAGGCCCTGCCAGTTCATCTCCGGATCTGATCAGGGAGCTTATCATTGCAGGGATGGACGTGGCGCGGCTTAATTTTTCCCACGGAGATCACGAGACCCATAGAAAAATTCTCCAAACCATAAGAAATATTTCTAAAGAACAAAATAAAGAAATCGGTATACTTCAGGACCTTGCCGGGCCTAAGATCCGGCTGGGGAAACTTTCAGTAAAGGAAAAAACACTTCTGGTTGATGATATAATTATCCTCGGAACAGTGGAAGGGGAAGATCCTTTGATAATTCCGGTAAATTATCCCTATCTCATGGAGGATGTATCTATAGGCGACCGAATACTGCTTGCCGACGGAATAGTAGAATTGATGGTGGAGGCAAAGGATAACGCGCATTTGAGTGCCAGGGTTATTGTCGGAGGGACTATTCAACCCCACAAGGGAGTCAATCTTCCGTCAAGCTCCCTGCGCGTACCTTCTTTCACTGAAAAGGACAGGAGGGATCTTGAAGTGGGACTTGCCGAGGGTGTTGATTTTGTCGCCCTTTCCTTTGTACGTCATGAGGATGATCTGAAACCGGTTAAAGAGATTATCGCCCGACATAAACATAGACCTATGGTTATTGCCAAGATAGAAAAACCGCAGGCTGTTGAGCGGCTGGATGCCATACTTGCCGAGGTGGATGGCTTGATGGTTGCCCGTGGAGACCTAGGGGTGGAGATGCCCCTTGAAGAGGTGCCCATGATCCAGAAAAGGTTGATTTATGCGGCAAGAAAAGCGGGTAAACCGGTGATCACAGCAACCCAAATGCTTAGATCAATGATGGAAAACCCGCGACCCACAAGGGCTGAAGCCGCTGATGTGGCCAACGCTATCCTTGATGGCACAGACGCCTTGATGTTGTCCGATGAAACTGCGATGGGTGAATATCCCGTCGAATCGGTTAGAGTATTGGATAGGATCGCCAGGGCAACGGAAGGCCATTTAAGGGAGTTCACCGCTACAAACGATCCTGTTAAAACATTCTCTGGATCAACGGAATCAGCGATAGGTCGGGCTGCATGTAATATTGCGGAAGAACTTAATTCTCCGGCTATAGTAGCAGCCACATCCTCCGGAAGCACAGCGCGACTTGTATCAAGATATAGGCCGTCATGTCCGGTACTGGCCCTTACTCCTGATCCGGCTATTGAAAGGCAATTAACAATTTCATGGGGAGTTATCCCTGTACTTGTGGCTCTTTTTAAAGAAACCGATGAAATCTTTGAATTGGCGCGATTATGGGTATTGGAACATAATATAGCCCGGAAAGATGACAGGCTGATTGTGACAGCGGGCGTCCCCATTGGTGAACCTGGTACGACTAATCTGTTAAAGGTTTTAAAAATAGATTAGATTATATATGTGAATTATTATTTATGTTCAGCGAAACAAGATTATAAGTGTAAAAAAAATCAGCAATGTCCGGTTAGGATCTTGCATAGACGGATCCTCAAGGCATGGGAGGCCCTTTTTTTAAAGATGAAATGGCTTAAATGCAATATTCCGGCATAAGACGCCATAAAGCGGGCGGA
>Ga0153915_10000834_pt1 | contig 28417 bp, 29 predicted proteins | sample Opewatmetagenome_2_FD_107003 | JGI IMG/M metagenome (GOLD analysis project Ga0153915, IMG submission 107003) | Freshwater wetland microbial communities from Ohio, USA - Open water 3 Core 3 Depth 3 metaG | ecosystem: Environmental > Aquatic > Freshwater > Wetlands | place: USA: Ohio, Lake Erie...
CTGGGGCCCGGGCCAGCTCGAAGCCGAGCTCGAGGCCTCCGCCTGGCTCCTGAGCGACATCAGCCCCGATCTGATTTTCTCCACGCCGCCCGAACAGATGTGGGAAGCCGCGATTCGCCGGCTCGGCGCCGATCCCGCCGCGCTGCAGATGTCGCGCGGAGTCCACTGACTTTCGACCGCATTCTCATCACGAAAGCACGACGAACCACGAAGGCCACGAGCTTTTGTTGTACTGAATGTTCTTCGTGTTTCTTCGTGGGCTTCGTGACTTCGTGATGAAACGATGTCCGAAAGGTAGAATGTGCACATGCGAAGCATGATCGGCGCCGCCGTATGTGCAGCATTCTGCAGTGTGATCGCCGTCGCTCAAGGGGGACCTGTGTCGGAGGCAACGCGTTTGCAGGCCATGGCGGCTCGTTTTTCGCCGACCAATATCACCGTCGACACGTCGAAGCTGTCACCGGCCGACCGCAAGGTGCTCGCGAAGCTCGTGGAGGCGTCGAAGATCATGGACGCGATCTTTCTGCGCCAGGTCTGGGCGGGAAATGACGCGATGCTCATCGACCTGTCGCAGGACCAGACGCTCGAGGGCCGCGCGCGGCTGCACTACTTCCTGATCAACAAAGGCCCGTGGGACCGGCTCGATCACAACAAGGCGTTCGTGCCCGGCGCGCCGGAGAAACCCGCGGGCGCGAATTTCTATCCCGAAGGCGCGGCGAAAGCGGACATCGAGAAGTGGATGCAGTCGCTGCCCGACGCCGAACGCGCCAGAGCGACCGGATTCTTCACCGTGGTCCATCGCAGCGGCAATGCGTTCACGCTCGTGCCGTATAACGTCGCCTACCACGAGGAGCTGTCGCGCGCGGCCGCGCTGCTGCGCGAAGCCGCCGCGCTCTCGACCGAGCCGACGCTGAAGAACTTCCTGAGCAAGCGCGCCGACGCGTTCCTGTCGAACGACTACTACGAGAGCGACGTCGCGTGGATGGAGCTCACGGGCGCGATCGAGCCGACCATCGGCCCGTACGAGGTGTACGAGGACGAGCATTTCAACTACAAGGCCGCGTTCGAATCCTTCATCACCGTGCAGGACGAGGAAGAGTCGGCGAAGCTCCAGAAGTTCGCGGGCGAGCTGCAGGACATCGAGAACAACCTGCCGATCGATCCACAGTACCGCAATCCGAAGATCGCCGGCCTCGCCCCGATTGTCGTCGTCAACGAGGTGTTCGCCGCGGGCGACGCCAACCGGGGCGTGCAGACGGCGGCGTTCAACCTGCCGAACGACGAGCGTGTGCTTCGTGAAAAGGGCGCCAAGCGCGTGATGCTGAAGAACGTGCAGGACGCCAAGTTCGCGAAGACGCTCGTCCCGATCTCGAAAGTCGTCCTGTCGCCGGCCGATCAGAAGGCGGTCGCGTTCGACGCCTTCTTCGCGCAGATCGTCGTCCACGAGCTGATGCACGGCCTTGGCCCGCACAACATCACCGTGAACGGCCGCGCGACGACCGTGCGTCAGGCGATGAAGGAAGCCTCCAGCTTTCTCGAAGAAGCGAAAGCGGACATCTCGGGGCTGTTCGCCATCCAGCACATGATCGACAAAGGCGTGATGCCGAAGGCGTTGGAGCGGACGCTCTACACGACGTACCTCGCGTCGGCGTTTCGGTCGATTCGCTTCGGCATCGCGGAAGCGCACGGCCGCGGCGTCGCCGTGCAGTTCAACTACCTGCTCGACACCGGCGGCTTCGTCGCCCGCAACGACGGCACGTTCGGCGTCGATCTCGCGAGAGTCAAAGCCGGCGTCGCCGGCCTGACGCGCGACATCATGACCATCCAGGCCGAGGGCGACTACGCGAAGGCCATCGCGCTCCGCGATCGCCTCGGCGTCGTCCGGCCCGTCGTGCAGCGCGCGCTCGACAGGATGAAGGCGATTCCCGTGGACATCGAGCCCCGCTTCACGACGGCGGCCGAGCTCCTCAAGGCCGCGCGCTGACGGCCGTGCGGAGCTGGGTGCGGTGCGACTGCGACGGTGTCCACACACCCAGGCGTGTCGTGTTGACGGGAGGCCCTGGCGCCGGCAAGACGGCCATCCTGGAGCTGATCGGCCACTTCTTCTGCCACCACGTCAAAGTGCTGCCGGAGTCGGCCGGGCTGATCTTCGGCGGTGGGTTCCCGCGTGAGAAGCGCCCGGAGCTCCAGCGTGCGGCGCAGCGCGCGATCTTCTACGTACAGCGCGAGCTCGAAGCCACGGCCGGCGTCGACAACCCGGCCATCATCCTGTGCGATCGCGGCACCGTGGACGGCGTGGCCTACTGGCCGGGGCCCGGCGATTTCTGGAACGACCTCGGCACCACGCTCGACACGCAGCTTGCCCGCTACGACGCCGTCATCCACCTGCGGACACCAAGCATCGACGGCGAGTACAACCTCGACAACCCGCTGCGGCTTGAGACGGCCGCCGAAGCGGCCGCCGTCGATGAACGGATCCTGGCGGCATGGGCGCGGCATCCACAGCGATTCGTCGTCGAGCCGACGCCGGATTTTCTGGCCAAAGTGAGCCGGGCGATCGAACTGCTGCGCGCGCAGATGCCGCCCTGCTGCGAGCACCACGTCGTCTCGCTGCCGCCTCCTGCACGGTAGGGAACTCATGGCCGATCGAGTGCTCGATCCCGTCTGCGGGATGATGGTGGACCCCGACCGCGCCGCCGGTCACGTCGAGCACGACGGGACGACCTACCACTTCTGCTCGAAAGGCTGCGTCGCGAAGTTCACTGCCGATCCCGAGAAGTACCTCTCCGGCAAACGCGAGCCGATGCACGTGACGAGCGCGCCGATGCAAATCGGCGGGCTCAAACGCAAAGAACCACGAACTCTCGAACCCCTCGAACCCCTCGAACCCCTCGAACCTCTCGAACGACGTGGGCCTCGCTATACCTGTCCCATGGATCCCGAAGTCATCTCCGACAAACCCGGGCCGTGCCCGAAATGCGGGATGGCGCTCGAGCCGATGCTCGACGATCTCTCGACGGCGTCGATCGACGCGCCGAATCCGGAACTCGTCGACATGACCCGGAGGTTCTGGATCGGCCTTGTGTTCGCCGCGCCCGTGTTCCTGCTGACGATGGGCGACATGGTGTCGCGCGGGGCGTTGATGCATCGCCTCGGCGCGTCGACGGTGAACTGGATCGATCTCGCGCTGGCGGTCCCGGTCGTCCTCTGGTGCGGCCAGCCGTTTTTCGCGCGGATGTGGACGTCGTTCGTCAACGTCAGCCCGAACATGTTCACGCTGATCGGCATCGGCACCGGCGCGGCATTTCTCTACAGCGCCGCGGCGACGATTGCGCCGAACGCATTTCCGGAAGGATTCCAGACGCACGGCACGGTCGAGACCTACTTTGACACCGCGGTCGTCATCACCGTGCTCGTGCTGCTCGGACAGGTGCTCGAATTGCGCGCTCGGTATCGGACCGGTGCGGCCATTCGCCAGCTGCTCGGCCTTGCGCCGAAAACCGCGCGCATCGTGCGCGGCGGGCATGAAGAGGATGTCCCGCTCGAGTCCGTCCGGCACGGCGACCTGCTGCGCGTGCGGCCGGGAGAAAAAGTTCCTGTCGACGGTGTGGTCGTCGACGGCGAGGCCGCCATCGACGAGTCGATGGTCACCGGCGAGTCGCTGCCTGTATCGAGACGCGCCGGCGACAAGGTGATCGGCGCGACGATCGCGACCAACGGCACGCTGACGATGAAGGCGGAGCGGGTGGGCCGCGAGACCCTGCTCGCGCAGATCGTCAAGATGGTCGGCGAGGCGCAGCGGACGCGCGCGCCGATTCAACGTCTGGCCGATCGCATCTCGTTCTATTTCGTGCCGGCCGTCGTCGTGTCGTCGGTGGCCGCGTTCGTCGCGTGGAGCGTCTGGGGGCCGGAGCCGCGGTTTGCGCATTCGCTGCTCGCGGCGGTTGCCGTGCTGATCATCGCGTGCCCGTGCGCGCTCGGCCTGGCGACGCCGATGGCGATCATGGTCGGCACCGGCCGGGGCGCGCACGCCGGCGTCCTCATCAGGAACGCCGAAGCGCTCGAACAGCTCGCCCGCGTCGACGTCCTCGTCGTCGACAAGACGGGCACGCTCACCGAAGGCAAGCCGCGCGTGATGGCCGTCGAACCGGCGGCGGGATTTTCAGGCGGGGATGTGCTGCGGCTGGCGGCGGGCGTCGAGCGGGGAAGCGCGCATCCGCTTGCCGCGGCGATTGTGACCGAGGCCGAGTCGCGCGCGCTGACGATTCCGCCGGTCTCGCAATTCGTGTCGACGACCGGCAAAGGCGTCAGCGGCCTCGTCGAGGGACGGGCGGTCGAGGTGTCCGCGGCAGGAGCCGCGCACCGCCGCGGCAGCGAGACCCCGCTGATGGTGACAATCGATGGGCGCGAGGCGGGCGTGATTGCGGTTGCCGACGCGATTCGACAGACGACGCCGGAAGCGGTCCGGATGTTGAAGGCGGAAGGGCTGCGGATCGTGATGCTCACGGGCGACAACCGCGCGACGGCGCAGGCCATTGCCTCGCAGCTCGGCATCGAGGACGTGCGGGCCGAGGTGTTGCCTGGCGACAAGCGCACCGTCGTCGAGGAGTTTCAGAAGCAGGGGTCCCTCGTCGCGATGGCCGGCGACGGCGTCAACGACGCGCCCGCGCTGGCGCAGGCGACGGTCGGCATCGCGATGGGCACCGGCGCGGATGTCGCGATGGAGAGCGCCGGCATCACGCTCGTCCGCGGCGACCTCCGCGGCATCGTCCGCGCGCGCCGCCTTTCGCGCGCGACGCTCGCGAACATCCGGCAGAATCTGTTTCTCGCGTTCGTCTACAACGCGATCGGCGTGCCGGTGGCGGCCGGCGTCCTGTATCCGTTCGTCGGCTGGCTGATCAGCCCCATCTGGGCCAGCGCCGCGATGACCCTCAGCTCGCTCTCCGTCATCACCAACGCGCTCAGGCTGCGTCGCGTGAATCTATAACGATCGCGCTCGCCGATCTTCGTAGGGCGACCCTTTCAGGGTCGCCGTCGATGTGCGCGCCGGGGCATCATTCTTGAATCACGTCGCGCGTCGATATGGGACGCGCGCCTCGAATCTCTGGTTTCGATTACGTCGGACCATACGCGTACTTCTTGACTATCTGCACCTTCGAGCGAATGCCCTGGTTCGCTGACGACAACGCGGCGCGCAAAGCGACCGAGCAGTTGCTGCGTACTTCTCGTGACTATGGTTTTGAAGCGATTGCGTACTGCTTCATGCCCGATCATCTGCATGCGCTCGTTACCGGCCTGCGTGCCGATTCCGATTTCCGCAGATTCACGGCGATGTTCAAGCAGCGGTCTGCCTTCGAACATCTGAGCCGGCGTCCCGGCCGCTTGTGGCAGGAGGGCTATTTCGACCGGGTGTTGCGAGAAGACGACGACATCGAGAGGACTGCCGCTTACATACTCGGGAATCCATTTCGCGCAGGTCTATGTCACGCGTTTGGTGATTATCCGCACCTTGGCTCGAGTCGTTACACGATCGAGCAATTGAGGGTATCCCTTCGAATACCGCCTTCGTAGCGCGACCCTTTCAGGGTCGCCGCCCCCTTCGTGGCGCGACCCTTTCAGGGTCGCGGGCGCATGACCGCAGCCTTCGTAGAGCGACCCTTTCAGGGTCGCGGGCGCATGACCGCGGCCCTAAAAGGGCCGCTCTACGTACGTTTGGCGCGTTGCCATTCGGCTTCCAACTCATCGAGGCTCATGTCGGCCATCTTGCGGCCGGACGCGTCGACCGCGCCTTCCAGCGACTCGAACCGCTTCGTGAACTTGTCGTTCGCTTTGCGCAGCGCCGTCTCCGGCTCGATGCCGAGCTGACGTGACAGGTGGGCCATCGTGAACAGCAGGTCACCCATCTCTTCTTCGGCGCGGGCGCGATCGATGGACGTGCCGTCGCCGATCTCCTCGCGAAGCTCATCCACCTCTTCCTGGATCTTGTCCATCACGTCGGACACCTTCGTCCAGTCGAAGCCGACCGACTTCGCGCGGATGCCGATTTCATAGGCGCGAAGCAGGGCAGGGAGCGTGACAGGGACGCCGCTGAGGAGCGTCTTCTTCTTGACGTTGTTCCCCGCGCCGCCGCGCTCCTGCGCTTTGATCTCTTCCCACCGTGTCACGACCCTGTCGGCCGTGATCGTCGCGTCGCCCTCCTGGCGCGCGAACACGTGCGGATGCCGGCGCACCAGCTTGTCCGCGATGCTCTTGAGCGAGTCGGCAATCGTGAAATGGCCGGCCTCCGACTCGAGCTGCGCGAGGAAGACCGCTTCGAACAGGAAATCGCCCAGCTCTTCGCAGAGCGCGGCATGGTCGTGGCGGTCGATGGCCTCGAGGACCTCGTACGTCTCCTCCAGCACGAACGGCTTCAGCGAATCGATTGTCTGCTCGCGATCCCACGGACAGCCGTCCGGCGACCGCAGCGTGGCCATGATCTCGACGAGGCGCGTGAATTCCTTCATGTTTGGTAATCTAATAATCGCATGTCAGCCCTCTCCTTCACGGCCTTCGTCGTCTCGCTCGCGAGCACCGCGGCCATCCACCTCGGCGACCTGGCCGATCCCGCGACCGGCCAGACGCTCGAGCCGAACCTCGAAGGCGCCGCGCAGATGATCGAGATCCTCGCGCTCCTTGAAGAGAAAACGCGCGGCAACCTGACGGCGGAAGAGCGCCAGGTCCTCGAGCAGATTCTGTACGAGCTGCGCATGCGGTTCGTCGAGGCCAGCGGGGGTTCGCAGGGTTCGCAAGGTTCCCGCATCATCATCCCGTGAAAATTACGGTGCTCGGCAGCGGCACTTCGCACGGAGTGCCGTTCATCGGCTGCGAGTGCGCCGTGTGCCAGTCGGCGGACATCCACGACAAGCGGACGCGCCCCTCGATCCTGATCGATCTCGGAGAACGGCACGCTCACGGCAGGCCTGAAGGCCTGCACTACAGCAGCGCCGTGGCCGGTGCCGTGCGGTTCGTGCTCGTCGACACGTCGCCGGATCTCCGGCAGCAGTCGCTCGCCAACCACGTGACCCGCGTCGACGCGATCCTGTTCACGCACGCCCATGCGGATCACATCTGCGGCTTCGACGACATCCGCCGCTTCAATCAGATGCAGCAGGTGCCGATGACGTGCTTCGGCAGCGCCGGCACCTTCGACGATCTGCGACGCATGTTCCGGTATGTCTTCAGGCCGCCGGCGCAGCAGGGCGGTGGGCTGCCGCAGGTGCGGCTGTTCACGCTCGGCGGCGCATTCAGCCTCGGCGGAGCCGAAGTCGTCCCCGTGCCGCTGATGCACGGCGTGCTGCCGGTCCTCGGCTTTCGGATCGGCGCGTTCGCCTACCTGACCGACTGCAACAGGATCCCTGACACCTCGTGGCCGCTCCTCGACGGCGTGCAGACCGTCATCCTCGACGCGCTGCGCCGGCGCCCGCACTCGACGCACTTCAACGTCGACGAAGCGCTCGAGGTGATCGCGCGCCTCGGCACGACGCGCGCGTACTTCACGCACATCTCCCACGATCTCGCGCATGCCGAAACCTGCGCGCGCCTGCCGCGCGGCGTGGAACTGGCCTATGATGGTCAGGTGATCGAGATCGATTAGGCAACACGTGGACGTCATTCACTTTCCAGACGATACGCGGCCGCCGCGGTGGAGCCGTCCGGTGCTGGCGCTCGGCAACTTCGACGGCCTGCACCGCGGCCACCGCAAGATTCTCGAGCGTCTCCGCCGCGTCGCCTCAGAACGCGGCGCGACGCCCGTCGTCATGACCTTCGACCCGCACCCGCCACGCGTCGTGCGGCCCGACAAGGCGCCGCCGCTCATCATGACGAAGGCGCAGAAGCTCGAGGCGCTGGAGCAGGCGGGCGTCGAGGGCGCGGCGATCGTCCGGTTCACGCCGGAGCTGTCGCAGTGGGATCCCGAGACGTTCGTCCGGACGGTGCTCGTCGACTGGCTGCACGTCTCGGAGGTCTGGGTCGGCGCGAACTTCCTGTTCGGCCGCGATCGGTCGGGGAACTTCTCGCTGCTGCGCACGCTCGGCGCGCGCTACGGATTCAAGGCCGAGAAGATCGATCCCGTCCGCTACAAGGACTTCGTCGTCTCCAGCACGCGCGTGCGCCGGCTTGTCAGCGAAGCACGCGTGGACGAGGCGAGCGCACTGCTCGGCCACCCCTACTTCATCGACGGCATGGTCATCCGGGGCGATCAGCGCGGGAAGACGATCGGCTTTCCGACGGCGAACCTCTGCACCGAGAACGAGCTGATTCCGCCGCACGGCGTCTATGCGACCACCGTCATCGTGGACGGCATTGTCCGGCCGTCCATCACCAACATCGGGACGCGGCCGACGGTCGACACGTCGGGGAAGACGACCATCGAGACCCACGTCTTCGATTTCGATCGCGATTTATACGGCATGACCATCCGGCTCGCGTTCGTCCAGCGCCTGCGCGACGAGCGCGCGTTCGACTCGCTCGACGCGCTGAAATCGCAGATTGCCGCTGACTGCAGCCGCGCGCGCGTGCTCTTCGATCGCCTTTCGCTGTAGAATCGCCTTTCGTGCCCGCCCCAGAATTCCGCTTCGGGATCACGCTCGGCGGCGCTCCGGACAACGAGGTCACCCATGTCATGGTGGACGTCTTCCGGAGCGTGCTCGCGCACGTCGGGTTGAAAGGCAGCGCGGCCGATCCGCTCCTCGACGAGCTGATGGCCGCCCGGCGCGCGGCGCCGTCCGGCGAGTGCACGCTGCGCTTCACGGCGCACGCCGGCGAGCTCGAAATCGCGTTCTCGCGGGGGGGCCGCGACTGGCGCACGTCGTGCCCCATTCCCGTAAGATAGAGGACCGCTTGCGTCTCTATAACACCCTCACGCGGAGCGAAGAGACCTTTACGCCCGCGTCCGGCAACACCGTCCGCATGTATGCATGCGGGCTCACGGTCTACGCGCGCGGCCATATCGGCAATTTCCGGACGTTCGTCTGCATCGACGTCCTCCGGCGGACGCTGAAGTACCTCGAGGGCCACGAGGTGCGGCAGGTCGTCAACTTCACGGACGTCGACGACAAGACGATTCTCGGCGCGCAGAAGGCCGGCATGGACCTCCGCGCCTACACCGACCAGTTCATTGCCGCGTTTCGCGAAGACACGTGCGCCCTCGGCATCGAAGAGGTCGAGGAATATCCGCGAGCGACCGATCCTGAAAACATCAGGGCGATGGCCGATCTCGTCGCCGCGCTCAGCCGGAACGGCTACACCTACGTCAGCGAGGGGTCGATCTACTTCAAGATCGGCACGATGCGCGACTACGGGAAGCTCGCGCACCTGGATCAGGAAGGCATGAGGGACGGCGCGCGCGTGGACTCCGACGAGTACACGAAGGAGAACGCCCGCGATTTCGTGCTGTGGAAAGCGACAGGGCCGGGCGAGCCGACGTGGAACGAGGTGAATCCGCCGGGCCGTCCGGGATGGCATCTCGAGTGCTCGGCGATGGCGCTGCGGCTGCTCGGCGATCCGCCCATCGACATCCACGCCGGCGGCATCGATCTGATCTTCCCGCATCACGAAAACGAGATCGCCCAGAGCGAATGCGCGACGGGTAAGCAGTTCTCGCGCTTCTGGTTTCACGTCGAGTATCTGCTCGTCGACGGCGCGAAGATGTCGAAGTCGATCGGCAACACGTTCACGGTCCCCGACCTCGTCGCGAAGGGGTACCGGCCGTCGGCGCTTCGCTACCTGCTGCTGTCGTCTCACTACCGCAAGCAGCTCAACTTCACGTTCGAGAGCCTTCAGGCGGCGGAGAAGGCGCTGCAGCGTCTGGTGGCCCTGCTTGCGAGGCTCGACGGTGTCACCAGGGCCGGATCGCATCCGGAGATCGAAATCAAGGTCACGGAAGCGCGCGAGGCGTTCGGCGCCGCGCTGCGCGACGATCTGAATACGGCCGGCGCGCTGGGCGCGATGTTCGAACTTGTCACGGCGCTCAACTCCGCGATCGATGCCGGCGAACTGGGCGCCGGCGACGTGCCTGTCGTGCGGGCCGCGTTCGACGACTTCGATCGCGTGCTTGGCATCCTGAGCGTCCGCCGCGCCGAAGAAGCGCAACCGCCGTTGCCGGTCGAAGAAATCGAGAAGCTGATCGAAGAACGCCATGCCGCGCGCCGCCGCCGCGACTTTGGCGCCGCGGACGGCATTCGCAAGGATTTGGAAGCCCGTGGGATTCTGCTCGAAGACAATGCCGGGGGGACTCGCTGGAAACGTAAATAGACCGCGACCCTGAAAGGGTCGCTCTACGTACGGGTACAGATGCCGCGTACGTAGAGCGGCCCTTTTTGGTACGCAGAGCGGCCCTTTTAGGGCCGCGGATGCGGCCCGGCATTTGCTAGCTCGCGCCCGCATGACGAAGGCGCGGATAACGCTCGGAAAACGCGGCGAGGATCTGGCGTGTGAGGAACTCGAACGCCGGGGGTACGCAATTATCGCCAGGCGGTTCCGCGTCCGTAGTGGAGAATTGGACATCGTCGCGCGGGACGGCGCGACGCTCGTGTTCGTGGAAGTGAAGACTAGGACGAGTCGGGAGTTCGGCGATGCGGCCGAAGCCGTGACGCGGATCAAGCAACTGCGGATGATGCGGCTGGCCGAAGAGTACCTAATGCGACATCATCTCCAGAAGTGTCCGTGCCGCTTCGACGTCGTCTCGGTTCATTTCGACGAACACGCGGCTCACGCTGGCGCGGCTGGAATTGTCGTTATTCAGAACGCCTTTGATGCCTGAGCTCAGAAAAGATCCTGTCACCGGACGATGGGTCGTCGTCTCGACCGAGCGGCAGAAGCGGCCGAACGATTTCGTCCTGCATCGCGCGGACGTGATCGGCCGCGAGCATTGTCCGTTCTGTCCCGGCCACGAGGCGATGACGCCGCCCGAAGTGCTGGCGTATCGGCAGAACGGCAGCGGCCCCAACGCGCCGGGTTGGGATCTGCGCGTCGTGCCGAACCGGTTTCCCGCGCTGCGCGTCGAGGGGACGCTCGATCGCCAGGGCGAGGGCATGTTCGATCGCATGAGCGGCATCGGCGCGCACGAAGTCGTCATCGAGACGACCGACCACGACAAGACGTTTGCGACGATGAGCGAGGCGGAGATTGCGCGGGTACTGTGGGCGTTCCGCGACCGCGTGCTCGATCTGAAGAACGACATCCGCTTCCGCTGCATTCTGCTGTTCAAGAATCACGGCGCGGGGGCGGGCGCGACGCTCGAGCACGGCCACAGCCAGCTGATCGCGCTGCCGATCGTGCCGAACTTCGTGCGCGAAGAGCTCAACGGCGCGCGGCACCATTTCGAGCACAAGGAGCGCTGCGTCTTCTGCGACATCCTCCGGCAGGAGTTGAGCGCCGGATGCCGCGTCATCCAGGAAACCAGCCACATCGTCGCGATCGCGCCGTATGCGTCGCGGGTGCCGTTTGAGACGTGGCTGCTGCCGCGCCAGCACGGCTCGCGGTTCGAAGACGCGCCGCGGCCGGTCATCGAGAGCCTCGCGGGCATGCTGAAGGCGCTCGCCGGGCGGCTCGATCGCGCGCTCGAGAAGCCGCCGTACAACCTCATCATCCACAGCGCGCCGCTGTCGGAGGACGCCGGCGCGTTCTTTCACTGGCACGTCGAGGTGATGCCGCGCGTTTCGCGTGTCGCCGGCTTCGAGTGGGGGAGCGGGTTCTACATCAATCCGACCTCGCCCGAGGAGGCGACCGAGGTGCTGCGGGCCGTGCGCCTGTAGGGCCGTGCGTCTGTTGCGTCGTGCGTCTGTAGGGTGCGTCCGTAGCGTCCGGCTTCAGCCGGACGTCTGTTTCGTGGTAATTTAAGGGTTCGCCGAGCGGGAATAACTCAGTGGTAGAGTGCGACCTTGCCAAGGTCGAAGTCGCGGGTTCGAATCCCGTTTCCCGCTCCATTTTTTACTCCGGGGGCCCTTATCCCCCGGACACGCACGCTCGCTGCAGTTAGCGCGGTGCTTCCAGCCCCGCGAGTCGTTTTCAGGGGCGCCGTCGCCAAGAGGTAAGGCAGAGGTCTGCAAAACCTCCACCCCCGGTTCAAATCCGGGCGGCGCCTCCAATCTTAACTAGCCTGTTTAGTAGCACTTACTGATTCCGTCCCAGTGTCCGCTTTCTGAGACTTGGGAACAGTTGGGAACAACTGTTTTTCCAGTTGCTCGATCGCCGCGCGGTGCGACGCATCGACGACGTGCGTGTAGATATTCAGCGTCGTCTGGATGCTCGCGTGCCCGAGTTGCTCTTGCGCGATCTTCACCGGCACGCGCAGATCGTTGAGCAGCGACGAATGAATGTGGCGGAACTGATGCCACGTCACGCGTCCCAGCTTCGCCCGCTCTGCCGCCGGCTGCAGCACCCGCTCCAGCAGTCGTGACTCGCGCATCGGTGCGCCAGACTTGTTCGGGAACACGAGATCGTCGTCACCCTTGCGCGCCGATCGATCCCGATGTGCCTTCAGCGACGCGATCATGTGCGGTCCGAGAGGAATCGTCCGCCGGGACTTCGACGTCTTCGGTCGCTGGAACTTGCCCTCGTACACCGATTCACGCACCGTCAGCGTCCCGACCTCGAGATCAAGCGCGCGCCACCGGATCGCCAGCAGCTCGCCGATCCGCAGCCCCGTGGCGGCGATCAGTTCGACCATCGATCGATACGGCTCGCTCAGCTCGTCGAGGAGCTTTGCGAAGTCGTCGCCCGCGATGATCGCCGGCGCCTCACGCGCTTCCTGCGGCGGGAACTTCACCCCGCGCGCCGGATTGATCGCGAGGTAGCCGTACTCGACCGCCGTCTCGAGGATGCCGGAGAGCAGCGTCCACGCGTTGCGGACCGTCTGCCATCCGAGCTGCTGCCGGAACTTGTCGCCGACAAACTGCTGGACATCGAGCTTGCCGATATCGCGCAGCCGCCAGTCACGCCAGTAGGGCAGCAGATGCTTCTTGAGGACGTTCTTGTAACCGTGCTGCGTGGAGAGCTTCAGCGTCGGCAGCACGAGCGCCGACCATTGACTCTCCGTAAACACGCCGAACGACATCGACGCTTCCGGTTTCGTGGTGCCCTGGTTGATTGGGCGAATGTGCTCTTCAAGCTTGGTCAGCGCATCGCGCCGCGTCGGCAATTCGGCCACCGTGCCGAGCACCACCGATCGCTGCAATCGACCAAGCTGTCCGCCTTCGAGCAACACATCCTCCCGCCAGCGCGCGACCCACACCTTGCGACGTTTGCCGCGCTTGAACAAACACCCTGCCTGATACCGTCTTCGAGCCACCATGTGCCCCCTCTCACGGAGTGGCTCGTCTTGCCTTCTGTGGCTCCACGGTACTGCGCGGTCGAAGGCACGTCAACGTCGTCGTGGAGGAACCTTCGACGCGTGTCGCTTCGCGTCGATGTACGCGCGAAGATCCGCGCGATCGAAGCGCACGTACTTGCCGAGCTTGACGAACGGCAGACGGTCCTCCGCATCTTCGCGCGTGTGCTCGTAGACCCACGAGACGCTCACGTGCAAGAGGCGCGCGGCGTCGTTCACCGTCAGCAATTCGTCGCTGCCGAGGTCGGCCGTGGAGGGGGGAGAGTCGTTGCCAACTGTCGGTGGATGGTCGCCCCACGGAGTAGCAGATTTCATACGCTGGCTGGCGCTGCAAGACCTGTGCTGCTCGATTGGTAAATCGTTTGATGCCATGAACATGTACCCACCGCGGGCCCGCCGACGATCCCTCACGTGGACACGGATCGGGATCGGCGCGCGTCACGGAACGCGTCATGTCGTGGGCCCGCAACCGATCACGCAGACGGACTGTTTCGTGTCACGAGCAGGGACCGTGTCGGGTCCCGAGCCGAGCACGGTCCGTGACCTGGCACGGACACGGACCATGACCCGACTCGGTCCCGGATCACGACGCGTGCGGGGAACGATCGGTGTCCTCGCGTGTGTGTTCGTCTCACGACCATGATCGGGATCGATCCGAGCCCAGTGCGTGGACCGACCCATGATCGATCACGAGTCGTGCACGGGTCGGGCACCGTTCGATCGGTTTCAACACGTTGCGCTGGCCCCGACGCTGGCCCCGAGACGCGCAGCGTTCCAACGAAATGTGGCGAAAAATCAACGGTCCGAGACGCACGAGCTCGCCGCACGTGGACGTGCAGCGCGGGTGCAGATCGTTTTGTCGGGGCGGCGAGTTGCGTTCGGCGGGAGGTTTATTCCCTTCGCTCGGGCGGCCGTCAAGGACGCGGCGCGCCGCCTGGGCGGGGCCTGTGCGGGGCCTGTGCGGCCTCCTTGACGGACGCCTCGCTCCGGGTGAGCTGGCGGTTATGGCCGAACGCGGAACAACTCACCCGGGCCGTCTGGACTCGCCGTCGGCGCCGCTGGAAGGTCGAAGACGGCGCGGTCATGCGGTCGGCTCAGCCGACCATCGAGCCACCGGAGAAGTTCCTCGACGGACTGCAGGCGCGGCACTCCCTCGTGTTCGATCGCGGCCAGGACGGCTCCGCCGATCAGGATCTTTCGCCTCGTGTCGCGCTTGCGTTCAGCCTGACTGGCACGTGCGAGCAGCCGGCTCTTCTCACTTCGCAGCCGCGCCAGACGCTCTTCGAGCGTGTGAATCCGGCTTCGTACTTTTTCTGAAGATGGCATTCCGATCCTCTGGCGCTGTTGATGCAGTGGAAGTGCCACGGACAGGCGGTACGTAGAGGGACAGACGTGCACGTTCAACATCAGCCGTGCGTCGCGAGCGCGCCTGCAGGACGACGAGAGTCGGCCAAAGGCGCACTTTGGCGTTTCTCCGAAACGTGCGTGCGCTTTGGCCGACGTGAGGGAACGGATGAAACGATTTGAATACAGCGCAGACGCTCCGGGCGGCGGTCGTGCTCGCGGCAGCGGCGGTTGTTATCACTTGTCGTTTCGCTCGGGCTCGCGGGGGCACGGCTCGTGCGCGCGATCGGCGCACGACTACGTCACGCGCAGCGAGTCCTACGACGATCCTGATCGCGACGCCGCCATCTATACGGAGTCCGATCACTTGCCGGCCTGGGCCGAAGACAACGCACGCGAGTATTGGGATGCCGCGGATCTGTACGAGCGGGCCAATGGCCGCCTGTATATCAGCGCGGACTTTGCGCTCCCGCGATCGCTCGATGTCGAGGATCACGTCGAACTGGCACACGCGTTCGCACAGGAGCTCACCGCCGATGAACGACTGCCGTACACGCTCGCCATTCATGCCGGCAAGACCGCAGACGGCCAAGACCACAACCCGCATTCGCACATCATGATTTCGGAACGACAGAACGACGGCGTGCCGCGAACGAAAGCGCAGTGGTTTCGACGTGCCAATCGCGAGCATCCCGATCGCGGCGGTGCACCAAAGAGCCGCACCTTTCACGGTCGGGAGTGGATGGAGCACGCCCGGGAGCGATGGGCGGCGCTGACCAATGCCGCGCTCGAACGCGTCGGTCGGCACGAACGCGTCGACCATCGGAGCTACGCGCGGCAGGGAATCGACGTCGAACCCGGTCGCCATATCGGGCCCTCAGGCGCGCATATGGTCGCGCGAGGTCGCGAACACGATGGGTTTGCGGAGGCCGTGCTGAACGCGGACGATCGCGACGCGACGAGAGCCATCGATCGGCAGATCGAGGCGATTGAAACGGCGATAGCTGAGGCGGTCAACGATCGCGATCCGGGCATGAGTTCACCGTCACGGCTTGGCCGCGACGACAGCTCGCGGAGTCGATGAGCTATGTCCAATCCGATCGAGGCGTTTCGCGAACAACGCGCCGTTGCCGGCGAGGTATACGCCGCACTGAAGGACGTCGCGGCGCTCCTAAGCAGTCTGAAGCAACAGTCTGACGGCCTTATGGCGATCGACGAGCTGCGTGAGCTCCTCGAACAGGAGCGAGTGTGGCTGCTGGAAGCACAGCGCACCTTGAGCCAAGTGCGAGAACTTCGCGCGGGCGAGCTGAGGCGCCTTCGAACGAGCCTCGCTGCCCGGTGGCTTGCGGCGCTTGCGTTCGCACTGGCATCGGCGGTGTCAGTGGGTGCCGGCTACGCATGGGTGACGAAGCCGTACGTCGCGGAGCTGTCCGAACTGCGCGAAAGGCAAGACTTCGCCGACATGGTCGCGCGGCGGTTTGTCGCCATGACCCCGGCGGAGCGGCGGCAATTCGATGCCCTGATGAGGTGGGAACCTCCGGCTAGGCGTCCACGGTGACCGTGTTTCACTCGCCACTTCGGCGTTTATCAGGATCTATCGCCCCCGGCGTGTCGTGTTCGATGAGGAATAGTCGCATCCGTCAGAGAACCTGGCGTAAGATCCCGCTCGCTTAGCCCAAACGCCAATACGCAGGAATATTCGGGATTGAACATGACAGACATCAATGTTGTTGAGACGCCTCACGCCTTACCCGAGGCGCCTGCTGACCGGACGCCGTGGAACGTGACAACGCGGGTTCTGTTCAGGTTTGCGTTTGTGTATCTCACGTTCTACTCGCTCATTCCGTTGGCCTTCGTCTCGCCTGCCTTGCTGCGGGATCGGTCCGTGTTCGTAAACTCACAAAAGGTTTGGACTGCGGTCTCGGTTTTCGCCACCAAGAACATTTTTTTTAACACTACGAAGTTTGATCCGACATTTATGGGATCTGACTCCGTGTTGGGATGGTCTCAGGCCGGCTTGATTGTCCTGACTGCCTTCATAGCAGCCGCCGTCTGGTCAGTGCTGGACCGCAAGCATCGGGAATACGAGACGCTGTATGCATGGCTACGCGTTGTCGTGCGGATCGCACTTGCCCTAACGTTGGTGTTCTACGGCGCGCAAAAGGTATGGCCAGACCAAATGCAGCTTGTGCGCCCCCACCAACTTCTGTCTGAACTCGGCTCGTTCACGCCGTTGCAGTTGTTATGGGTCTTCGTGGGCGCTTCACCCGGATATGAGCGATTCTCAGGACTTGTGGAGGTTGCCGCCGGTGCGTTGCTGTTCGTCCCGAGCCTCACCACACTCGGTTCGCTCTTGGCCGTCGTCGCACTCACGCACGTGTTCGCGCTCAACGTGTTTTACGACGTCAATGTAAAGTTGTTCTCGTTCCACCTTCTGATGATGGCGCTGTTTCTTCTAGTAGCAGACGTGCGCCGTCTGACGGACGTCTTCCTGTTCAACCGTTCTGTCGCTCCGGCCATCGAACCACCACTATTCCAATCTAGAACTGCAGCACGAGCGGCCCTGATCGTTCAAGTCCTGTTCGGGATAGTCGCAATTTCTGGGATGCTCGCATTCCATCATGGATTGGTGCCGGTCTTAAACGTCATTGAGCCGAGCCAAGTCCCATATTACGGCGTCTGGGATGTCGATGACTTTTCGGTGGACGGCACATCGCACGCTGCGTTGGTGACCGACGAGATCCGCTGGCACCGGATCGTGTTCGACGATTACAACACAGCGTCAATCCAAAGAATGAACGGCGCAGTGATCGTGGCGCGGCTTCTCAAGGACGTGGCGCATGGCACGATGACGTTCAATTACGCTGGAGATCCTCGTCCTGAGCTGCGGGAATTCGGAGGACCGAAATGGCGGGCAGTGCTGCGCGTCAATCCGCTTTCGCCGGATTCGCTGATGATGCAGGGCCAATATGAGGGTTACTCGCTGACGGTTAGACTTGAGCGGAGTAAGGTTCATACCTTCTTAGAGCCAAACGAACCGCACTGGATTCTTACCGAGCGCCCACGCTTCTAGGTTTGTGGCGTTTCGGCGCGCATTGATCTTGACGCTTAGTCCCCGCCCTTAGTGATCATTCACCACATCCCTCGTTCTTCGCACATCAGTAACGATAAGTCGCGTAGTGTTTACTTTCGACTGCACGGGTCCGCATCGTGAACGAGACCCGTACCGGGTTACCAGCCTGTATTCCGAGGGATTGTGGCGGTCTGACCGGCGCGCGACATAGCGACTGAAGCATAAGCCCTGAGCTGCTCTAGTCGTGGATATAGATAAACATAGCGGCGTTTAGCGCTCGCAATCTTTGACGGTGCCTTAAGAGTCATTCAGTGGGGAGGGGCGACAGCGCATCCAATTCATCACCACAAAACTGAATGGTCTTAACGCGTGAATTCGCGGCTCCTCGTGCCTCGCTGCGTAGGAATAATTTCGTGGTGGCGGGGGCTGCAACCATCCGAATTGTTTGGTCGTTCCTTTTGGGTTTCCGATGGTTCGCAGAGCCGCGTGGTCGCAAAGCCGAAACCGACCCCTATTCTGAACATGCAGTGTAGTCTTCATTCGTAACGCAGCGCGACCATCGGATCAAGTCGCGTGGCGCGGCGGGCGGGGATGTGGCACGCGAGCAGAGCGACACCGGCCAGAAGCAGCCCGACTGAGGCAAACGTAATAGCATCGGTCTCACTGACGCCAAAGAGTTGTGCCTTGAGCAAGCGCGTGAATGCCAAGGCGAGCGCCGTGCCTACGACGAGGCCCGTCAGTGTGAGCCGGAATCCCTGGCCAACAATGAGACGGTAGATGCCGCTCTTCTCCGCGCCGAGCGCCATGCGGATGCCGATTTCCCGCGCGCGTTGGCGAGTGCTGTAAGCCACGACGCCGTAGATGCCGACGGCGGCGAGCAGCATGGCAAGAAGACCGAACGAGCCGGCAAACGTAGCCGCGACGCGTCCAAAAAGTGTGCCGAGCTGCATGGTGACGGAAAGCGGATTCACATTGAACAGCGGCAACTCCCGATTGAGCTGATGGATGGTCTCTTCCACGGAAGAAGCCATGGCACGCGGGTCGCCAGTCGTGCGGAGATGAATGGTGGTGTCCTGCGTGGAGCGGTAGGCCTGGTACATCGGCAAATAGATGACAGGCTCGGCCGGGTACGTGAGCAAGCGGTATTTGGCGTTGCGTGCCACCCCAACGATGGTGAAGCGTCCAGGGCCGTCGGTCACCTGTTTGCCGATAGCGTCCTCACCCGGCCAATAGCGATCGACAAAGGCCTGGTTGACGACGGCAACGAGTTGCGAATCCACCGTATCCGCTTCGGTGAATTCACGGCCCGAAATCACGGAGGTGCGCAGAGTGCGAAAGTAATTCGGCCCAACGATCGCGCGGCTGATCTCCATCGATTCGTGCGGTTGTGGCACATAGCCTTCGATCTGCAGATAGTCAGTATGGATGCTGAAGCTTAGTGGTGAAAAATCAGCCAAGGTCACGGATTCGACCCCGGGAAGCGCCGAGAGCTTGCTGAGCACCTGCCGGTTGAACGCCACACTCGTCGCGCGCGTGTAACCAGCTGGCGAGAGCTCATAAGAGGCTAGGAGCAGATGACTTGCTTCGAATCCCGGATCCGATTGCTGTGCTTTCTGAAGGCTGCGGGTAAAGAGACCCGCGCAGACCAAGAGAACGAGCGAGAGTGAAATCTGCGCCACTACCAGGCCGCTCAAGAGACGACCCTTGTGCAACGTAAGCGAGACGCTGGTCGTTTCCTCCTTGAGAACAGATTGCACCGGCAGGCTCGAAGACCGCAGGGCCGGAAGAATACCAAAGATGAGCGCAGCGAGGATGGACACCGCAATCGTCACGAAAAGCACGCGCTGATCGATGTGCGCGCCGTTTGTCAGCGGAATAGAGCTGGGCGGAAAGAAATCGACGAGGCTGCGCGAGGTCCACACCGTAATCACTATGGCGGCAGTACCGCCGAGCAGACCAAGCAGCAGGCTCTCGATCAAAAACTGGCGGATGATCTGTAGGCGTGAAGCACCCATTCCCAGCCGGATGGCAATCTCGCGGCGGCGTCCGACCGAACGCACCAACAGGAGACTGGCAACGTTGGCGCAGGCCAGCAGGAGTAGGACCCCGGCGAGCCCCAGCAACATCGGAAGAATCTTGTAGAGATAGACGTTGATGCCGAAGGGAGAGCGCCACAGGGGGTCGAGAGAAATCTCGTTCGGACTGTCCCGGTGATCCTCCGGGAACCGCTCGGCGATTCCCCGCATGAGCAGGTTGAGTTCGGCCTGCGCCTGATTCTTCGTCACACCCGGGCGAAGCTTTCCGAGCACGTTCAGCCAGAAACTGCCGCGACGGGCAGGACGGTCCGACTCCCAAACATCACGATCCATCGAGAGAGGAATCCACAGGTCGGTGCGGAGCCCGGTTTTGCAGCCGTTGAAATCCCGCGGGGCTACCCCGATAACAGTGTAGGGATGGCGATTGATCTGAATTGTTTTGCCGACGATTTGCGGATCGCCCGCGAAATGGTTCTGCCAGACGGTGTAACCGATGACTATCACCGCGCCGCCGGCGCGCGACGTTCCTTCTTCCGGAAGAAAAGCGCGGCCCAGAATCGGGCGGACGCCGAGAAGGTCAAAATAATTCGCGGTGGTCAGAGCCCCGTAAATGCGTTCGGGCTTCGCGACGCCGGTGAGAGACATGTAGTCTTCGTGGTAGCCGAGAAGCCCGGAAAAAGTGTGAGTGCGCTCGCTGAGATCGCGAAGGTCGAGATAAGAAAATGGTGGGCTGGGATGATCGCTGCGATCGCCGCGCGCGACGGTGACAAGGTCGCTCGTGTGGGCGACTCCCGGAATCGGGTTCAGCAGGGTAGCGCTGATCCAACTGAGCACAGTGGTATTGGCGGCAATGCCGAGCGCCAGCGTAAGAACGACGACGACAGTAAATCCTGAATTCTTGCGCGACATGCGGAGCGCGAAGCGACAGTCTCGTACCACCGTGTCGAGCCATGCTCCCGCCCGCGAGTCTCTCACCTGTTCCTTCACCTGATCGACGCCGCCGAGCGCGATGAGCGCCTGGCGCCGCGCTTCGTCCGGCGTCATCCCGGCGCGGATGTTGTCGTCGACGTGCGCGTCGATGTGCGCACGCAGTTCGTCACCGATGCCTTCGCGCCGCTTCGTCATGGCTACGCCTCGTCAGGCGAGAGGAATTTCGCGAGAATGGCGGTCGTCTCATTCCACTCCCGCGCTTCCCTCTCGATCTGCTTCCTGCCGGAGCGCGTGAGCTGGTAGAACTTGGCCTTGCGGTTGTTGTCCGACAAGCCCCACGAGGACTTCACGTAGCCCTCCTGTTCGAGCTTGAGCAGCGCAGGGTAGAGCGTGCCGTAGTTGACGAGCAGCTTGTGGCCGCTCGTCTGCTCGATGCGCCGCGCGATGCCGTAGCCGTGCTGCGGCCCGAGCGTTTCGATCGTCTTGAGAATCATGAGTGCCAGCGTGCCTTGCCAGACGTCTGTTTTGTTTCCCATAAGTTAGTCGTCGACGATCCAGCCGTCGCGAAGATGAATGACCCGTGATCCGTAGGACGCGTTTACGTCGGAGTGCGTGACCTGAATAATCGTCGTGCCTGCGTCATTGAGCTTCTTGAACAGCTCCATGATGTCCTTGCCTTGTCGCGAGTGCAGGTTGCCCGTCGGCTCATCGGCCAGAATGACCTGCGGGCTGGCGATCACCGCACGCGCGACGCCGACCAGTTGCTGCTGTCCGCCTGACAGCTGGCTCGGATACAGATCCTTCTTGCCGACGATCTGAAATCGATCGAGGACGTCGGCGACCATCGCCTGGCGTTCCTTGCGGCCGACGTTGCGGTACGAGAGCGGCACCTCGAGGTTTTCATACACCGTGAGGTTGTCGAGCAGGTGATAGCTCTGGAACACGAACCCGATGTGCCGCTTGTGCAGCTCGGCGCGATCCTTCGGCTTCAGCTTCTCCACGCGCGTGCCGAGAAACTCGTACTCGCCGGACCAGTCGGCGTCGTGCATGCCGAGGATGTGGAGCAGCGACGACTTGCCCGCGCCCGACGGCCCCATGATCGAGATGAATTCGCCGGGCTTGACGTCGAGCGAGATGCGCCGCAGGACGTACGTGCGCGACGGGCCGGTCGCGTACGACTTCTCGAGCCCGCGCAGGGACAGCAGCACTAGACCGTTCCAGGCGCCGGGCTGAACGCGTGATCGTCGGCGAGCGGCTCCGGCTCGTCGACGACCTTGCCGTCGAACAGGTAGATGTTGCGCTGCGCGTGGCGCGCGTAGCGCGGATCGTGCGTGACCATGCAGATCGTCGCGCCGTTCATGTACAGGTCGTGGAGCAGCGCCATCACGGATTCGCCGCTCTTGCTGTCGAGGTTTCCTGTCGGCTCGTCGGCGAGCAGGATGACCGGCTCGCCGGCGACCGCGCGGGCGACGGCGACGCGCTGCTGCTGTCCACCTGAGAGCTGACTCGGCAGATGTTTCGCGCGATGCGCCATGCCGACGCGCTCGAGCGCCTCGGTGACGCGCTGCTTGCGCTCCTTCGGCAGCATGCCGCGGTAGGTGAGGGGCAGCTCGACGTTTTCGAAAACAGACAGATCGCCAATCAGGTTGAAGCTCTGGAAGATGAAGCCGATTTCGCGGTTGCGCACGCGCGCGCGCTCCCACGCCTTCAGCTCGGCGACCTCGCGGCCGTTCAGCGTGTAGGAGCCCGACGTCGGCGAGTCGAGCAGGCCGAGGATCGACAGCAGCGTCGACTTGCCGCAGCCCGATGGCCCGGAGATCGACACGTACTCGCCCCGCTCGATCTCGAGGTTGATGTCCTCGAGCGCGTGCGTCTCGACTTCGTCGGTGATGAAGACTTTCTTGAGGTTGTCGAGCTTGATAACCGGCGGAGGTCCGAAGTCGTTCACACCGTTCTCCTATTGAAGCCGGATGCGATCGAACGCATCCCAGTTCGACATGTCCGAGAGAATTACCTGGTCGCCGAGACTGAGTCCCGAGCGGATTTCCACCGCGTTCACGGAGGTCGCGCCGAGCGTGACCTGCACGCGCGTCGCCGTTCCGTCCGGATGCACCTTGAACAGGCCCGCGGCGCTCTGTTCCTGTCCGAACGCCGGGCGACCCACATACAGCACGTCGTTCAACCGCTGCAGCTCGATCGTCCCGTCGACGCTCAGGTCGGGACGCGCGCCCTTCGGCAGCGGCTCGGTCATCGTCACGTCGACCGTCACCGTGCCGTTCTGCACCGAAGGATCGATGCGCACGACCTTGCCGGCGACGATGCCGCTGCGCGTGTCGATCGACGCCGTTTGCCCCGGCTGGATGTCTTTGGCCTGCGTTTCCGGAATCTTCAGCTCCGCCTTCAGCCGCGTCTGATCGGCCACGCGCGCGAGATTCGCACCCGGCGCGACCTGCTGGCCGACGTCGACGGGCACCACCTGCAGCACGCCGGAAAAGCCCGCGCGAACGTGGAGGTCCTCCACCTGCTGGCGCTTCAGCCGCAGCGACGCGCGCGCCTGATCGACTTCGGACTGCTGCACGTCGAGCCGCGCGCGGATCGATTCCGCGTAGCTCGCGAGCTGCTTCTTCGCGATCGCGTAGCGCGAGGAGAGCTGATCGGCGTCAAGCTTCGACTGCTTCAGGATCATGTCGGGCACGAGGCCCTTCTTCGCGAGCTGGTTGTTGGCTTCGACCTGCAGCGCGGCTTTCCGGTAATCGCCTTCGATGTTGGCGGTCGCCGCTTCCTGCGCGAGCTGCTCGTTCTGCGCCTGCACGCGCAGGTTGGCGAGGCTCGCTTCGGCGCCTTTCAATTTCAGCTCGGCGTCGCCCAGCTCCTGCTCGAGCTGCGGGTTGCTCAGATCGAGAATCACGCTGCCGGCGTCGACGCGCACGCCCGGCCGGAGCCGGATCCGCTCCACGCGGCCCTGCGTCGTGGCCGGGATCCAGCGGATGTCCTCGGGCACGAGCGTGCCCTGCCCACGGACGTCGACCACCATCGGCCCGCGTTTCACGGTATCGACGAGCACCGTGCCGCGATCCACGCCGGGCGCGGCCGGTGTGAGCCTCGAGACGCCGAGGGTGATGCCGGCGACGGCGAGGACAGCGACGCCGCCGTAGATGCCGCGGCGGAGCCGCTTCTTCCGCGATTGATCGGGCCGAGCGATGTCCATGTCCTCACGCCTTAGACGGGCGCACCCGCCGGATGGTTTACCTCTTGGTTGCCCATATAACCTGCCGTACTCCCTATTGGAAAGCAATAGACAAGTATGTTGACAGTCAACAGGAGCATGGTAAAGCGTTTGGATCAGCGGAACTTGCACGGTTGTATATACAGGCGTATATTCAACTGTGCGCTTCGAATGGGACGCCGCGAAGAGCGATGCGAACCTGCGCGACCGAGGATTCGATTTCGAGTTTGCGTCGCTCATCTTCGACGGTCCCACGTTAGAGAGGGAGGACCGCCGGCGGGACTACGGCGAGCGGCGTGTAGTCGCGACCGGTATCGCTGACGGCATTCATCTGACTGTCGTCTACACCGACAGGCAGGCAAGCGATGAGGAGAACCTCCGTCGCATCATTTCAGGCGCGCAGGAGCAATCGCCGTGAACGAACACGTTACGAAAAAGCGAGTAAGTGAGCCGACGCGCCCGACTCGCGGCCGTGCCGACCTGGAACGGCTTCGGCGAATGACGGAAGCAGAGATCCGGAGAACCGCACCGCCTGAGCTTGCGGACTTGCCAGAGGATTTCTGGGATGACGCGGAACTCGTCGTCCCCACACCAAAGCAGGCAATCTCGTTACGTGTCGACGAGGACGTGCTCGACTGGTTCAAGCAAACAGGACCGCGCTACCAGACGCGCATGAACGCCGTTCTCCGCTCATACGTGGCGCGCAAGGGCAAGCCCGCGGCGGCGTCAGACCGCAAGCGGCATCGTCAACGCCGAAAGAGCGCGTAGCTGGACGAGAAGATCGGTTCCTGTCGACACGATGGTCCTCGATCCGCTCAGTAAGAAGCTGTTTGGTGCATCCGCTAAACAGTTCAAGGCTCGATACTCTCGCTGCCTCTGGCCTGGCGGCAAATGTCGCAATGCCGCGATACGCGCGCACTCGATCCAGAATCGCGTGACTCTTGATCTTCTGTGCGACGACGGACACGTAGTGATGCCGAGGCTGCAAGTCTCCCTTAAGACCTCGCCCTTGGTTCGTTTTGAGCGCGTAGGTCGGAGGGAGGCCTCGACATTCACGGGACTGTGCGGACGGCATGACCAAGTCCTTTTCGAGCCAATCGAGAAGCAGCCCCTACGAATCTCCGACCCTCGGCATGCTTTCCTACTCGCGTACCGAGCCGTCCTCAAAGAGAATCACGCCTCCATGAAGGCTGCAATCGATGTGCAATCTACATACATCAGAGGGGGCAATGCAGGCGTCTGGTCGAGAGACGAGCCATCGACTGCTGGCATGCTTGCCGTCGAAAAGATGATGGCTGCTTACTTCGTCCATCAAGTGGCAGACGAGTTCGGTAAGAGCTACATACTTCAGCGATGGGATCGCGTCAGGCATCACATCTTGAGGCTCGATGTCGGACCAACCATTGCGTGCAATTCGATGTTCTCGACCGGACTGGAATCACGCGTCGGAGAAGCCGCGGCTTTCGTTTGTCTCAACGTCCTGCCATACGAAAGCGGGACCGTCGCTCTGTTTTCGTTCTTGAGCGACGATGAAGGGCCAGCGGAGGCCGCGTTCGGACACATTTGGGCGGCGTCGGGACATTATCAGCGGTACCTGCTGTCGAAATTAATTCTCGCGAAATGCGAGAACCTCGTCATAGCGCCGAGGTTGTTTGAGGCATTCTCGACGGACCAAGTCGAGGCAATTCGGACTTACTATCAACTGAGTACGTTCGACGACTCGTACGATCCTGATGATCGGCGTCTGTACCTGTTCGCGGCCGACTAATCGCTGATGTCGGTAGCGGCGTCCCGTTGCTCGTCGCTCAGGCTCTCCCAGAGCGCTGTTGCTAGCTCCGCACGGTTGGCGGCGACGAGCTTCAACAGCACGGCCTTCAGCGGCACGCCTTCCTCGATTGCCGCAGCAACGAACTCTCGGACGAATTCGTCGTCCTGAAGATCTTCCTTCAGGCCCTCGTTCCAGTCTTGGCTTCGATCGGTCATCGCAGTCAGAAAATTATCTCACGCAGTGCGCATTAGGTCCGGAGACCTCCGCCCTTCGTCGATTTCAGTTGGGAAGACCTAAGTTCGGGCGGTCTAGCGCGAGCGCGCTGACGGATTTCTCGAAGAAAGTTTCGAATCGTTCCCACGTTTCTCGTCAATCTGTTCCCATAAATCTAGGGCCGATTCTGAGTTGAGAAGATGGGCACAACCAGGGAACACAACGATCGAAAAACGATCAAAACGTCGATCGACTTTCAACAACTTACGGGCGAAATCCACGTGGGAACAACTTGGGAACAAAGGCTGCCGAAAACGGGGTAAAACCGCAGATCAGGGCCGACCAGAAGTCAAGACGAGTCAACAAGTTAGTCGTTTCCGGCCCTGTCTGCAAAACCTCCACCCCCGGTTCAAATCCGGGCGGCGCCTCCACTTTCCGCATTTCACGCTAACAATCCGAGCAGCCGCGAAATCTCGCGGGATTGAAATGGTATGCGCGGTGAGAAATTCTTTCGCGCGCTGGCAGGATGCCAGGGACTAGTTGATCTTCGTCGGAGGCAGCGACCCGCCGGAGAGCGCCGACTCGATTTCCGCGTGCCGCACGAGTGCGGCGAACGGCGTGTCGAAGTACTCGACGACCTTCTTGGCTGGATGATCGACTTCGAGGCGGTACGGGCCTTTCGGCGACAGGGCTTCGAGTTCGACCCGGACGGTGGAGTGTGATCCCAGCTTGAAGTAGCTGACCATGCCCGGCCGTGTGGCAAACGGGGTGCCATGCGGATTTGGCGGGAAATTCACGAAAGAGGCACGGCGACGCCCATCTCGTGTCTCGAAGTAGTCAGCCTGGAGACGGATTTTGGCGTCGGTCGATGTCTGACGCCGACGCTGAAAGGGTCGGCCTAGTACGCCAGCAGGCCTGAAGGCCTGCACTACTTCAGGGCGCGCAGGCGCGGTTCGAGGTGCGTGGCGATGATGTCGCCGAGGCGGGCGGCGCCCTCGTTGGTGAAGTGCATGAAGTCGTAGAAGAGACGCGAGTCCTTCGGCAGCTCGCGCGCGGCGTCGACGAGAAGCACGCCGCGATCCTCGGCCGTCCGCCGCGTGACGTCGTTGTACAGCTCCTGCACCTGCCACCAGAGCCGTCCATTTGCCGCGCCGCGCACCTGAATCGTCGACAAATCCACGCCCGTCGGCGGATCGATCGCGTCCCCGTACATCCCGGGCTGTGTGACGAGCACGGGCTCGATGCCGTGGCGACGGCACTCCTCGACAATCGCGGCCACGCGCGACGCGAAGGCCGGCAGCGGCTCGGAGAATTTCCGGATCGTCGCCGCCGTGTTGGCTGCGTCGTGCTCGAGATGACGGATCGTCGCGAGATCGATCTGCCCGTGGCCGAATCCTTCGTCTTTCGTGCGGGCGACGCGCACGAGGTTCTGCGCAAGCCCGGCGAGCTCAGAGTGGCCGGTCAGGAAGCCGGCCGCGCTGCGCAGCGATGAGCGCGGCGGCGTCAGCGCGGTGTCGTACGGATTGCCAGCATCAAGCCCGATGTCGTTGACGCCGATCAGGAACACCGCGACACGCGGATGGAGATCGTCCACGAAATCCCTGAGTAGAATCAGATGCCCGTAGGTCGACTGGCCATCGAGCCCGGCGTTGTTGACCCAGACGTCGGGAAACGACTGCGCGAGACGTCTTGCCATGGCGTCGGTCCACGTCTTGCCGTCGGAAAGAAACAGGCACTCCGTCGTGCTGCCGCCGATCGTGAGGACGGTCAGGCGGCGGGAAAAATCCTTCGGCGGATCCGGGCCGCGAAAACCCAGCGAGTTCTTCGTGTGGCGCGTCACCGGATCGAGCTTGCTCGCGCCGTCGTTGTGAAACGTGTAGCGCTGATGCACCGGCAGCACGATGCGGTTGCCGCGCACGCGGAAGGGCAGAGGGTTGTAGATGTGTAGCAGCAACTCAGCGACGACCAGCGCGAGTAGCAGCTGCACGAGGAGAAACTGAAGCCGCCGCACGGCCCGAATTGTAACCGTCCCTACAGGATCGTTAGTTTCAGGCCGAAAATACGGTCAATTATTGTCAGAGCATTCGATGAGTGACACAAAGCGTCACGAGGCCGCTCGAGGCGATTCTTTACAAACTATTGATTTTGAAGGCTTTGATCTGCAAGATTCTCTGGGCACAAGCTCTGCAAGGCGTTCGGGGGAGGTCCCTCAGGTGAGAATTCGTTCGGCCGCGGGTTTCGCGATTATCGATCTGCTGTTCGTCTGCGGAATCATCGGTCTGTTGTCGGGCATCGCGCTGCCGCGCCTCATGGCGGCCAAAGGCTCCGCCATGGCCGCCTCGGCGGTCAGCACGATGCGCACGATCGGCAGCGGCGAGGTGGCGTTTGCGATTACGTGCGGCAGCGGCTTCTACGCGCCGAGCCTCACGACCCTCGGCAAGCCGCCGGCGGGCACGTCCGA
>Ga0153915_10000835_pt1 | contig 28349 bp, 26 predicted proteins | sample Opewatmetagenome_2_FD_107003 | JGI IMG/M metagenome (GOLD analysis project Ga0153915, IMG submission 107003) | Freshwater wetland microbial communities from Ohio, USA - Open water 3 Core 3 Depth 3 metaG | ecosystem: Environmental > Aquatic > Freshwater > Wetlands | place: USA: Ohio, Lake Erie...
AAGCAAGGCCGAGGCTGTGTGCCGCGGGATATCGGCGCTGTCGCCTGAGGTCGTACCGAGGGCCATCACTTCGAGGATCGAGGACTGCGGAGACGAACCGTTTCAGGAAACCGATGTGGTCCTGGGTTGCCTGGACAACATCAATGCGCGAATACACGTGAACGCGCACGCGTACCATGCGGGGAAGGTTTATGTCGACGGCGGAATGGAGGGTTTCCTGGGCAAGGTCATGGTGTCCGTGCCTCCCGATGGCGCGTGCTTGCAGTGCGGAATGAACAGGACTCATGCGAAGGTCGCACAACTGAGGTTCAGTTGCACCGGAGCTGACGTGGTCTTCCATGAACCGCGTGTCGGAGCAGAGATCACCACTACGAGCGTGATATCTGCGATAATGGTCCGCGAGGCCCTGAAGGCAGTGACCGGAAGGAAGGACATGGTCATCTCGAACGCGTTGTACTACGACGGGCAGAGGAACGTGTGCGAGGAAATGGAAATCGCGGTGGACCCTGGCTGCCCTGTCCACGGGAAGAGGTAGCCCGGCTACAGGTATCCGAAAGCCATATAATCTCACGAGAAGTCCAGTACGGCAAGGTGGTCTGTTGGCTGTCAGGGTCAAGGTGAAGAACGCGGAGACGGGGGCCACGGTGGAAATGGAGCTCGAGCAGGAGAACACCGTGGACGAGGTCATCGAGAGCGCAGCCACCTTCTGGAGCAAGGACATGGGAGCATATGTCCTCCGGAAGGGCAAGAAAGTCCTGCGCGGTGGGACCTCGCTCAAGGACGCGGGGGTCAGAGCGGAGGATGTCCTGGAGCTGATACCGGATCCCGAAGGCGGCTAGTCAGTGTCCCTGCCGTTGGATGTTCTGCGGTCGAGGTTGCGTAACGAGATCGAGATGTGCCAGCGCGAGCTGAGGCATCACATTTCAATCTCGGACCCGGCGCTCTCGACCTTCCCCGTACTCCTCAACGTCACCTTGTTGCGAGTCCCCGGCCCGGACTGGGAAGAGGGAAAGGTCGTGCACAGATTCATCCACAGGTTCGGCATCGTCATCACGGAGGATTACCCGCTCGAGAAACCCATCGTGAAGTGGCAGACCCCGATCTTTCATCCGAACATCATGCCGCCGGAGGACGGGGGCTATGTGTGCACGAAGCTGCTCGAGAACTGGGATTTCAGCTCGAACCTGGTGACTTTCATCAAGGGCGTGGAGTCGCTCCTTGTGAATCCGAATCCCAAGAATCCATTCGGGAACGACTCGTGCACCAGGGCCGCATCCTTCTTCAACCGGAACAGGTACCGTCCGCCTCTCGTCATGGACCAGACCGACCGCCGGATCAGGATCATCGGTGATGCCGATGGCTAGGCCGAAGATCGTGAAAGAGACCAAGCGCGAGCCAGAGGAGCGCGAGCCCCCTGCAAGGTCTGTCATTCGTCCTCATGAGTGGCTATCGGATGACTCCATGAGACTCTACGAAGAAGTGTTTGATTCAAGAGCTCCCTTTCCGCTGTACCTGACGGACTCAGCCGAGGCGAAGATAAGGATGCACGCCCTGAAGGAGGCTCCGAGACGCCTCGAGGTCCTAGGATTCCTCCTTGGAGAGGTGAGCACCTGGGAGGGGGCGATGTACGCCACTTGCAGGGACGTGGGCACGACGAAGCTCCACAGCTCGTCCTCGAAGGTACGGTTCAGCCCGGACGCTTTCCCCAGCCTGTTCCTGCAGCTGGACGATTCGGGCTTCGACTACATCCTCGTCGGCTGGTACCATTCCCACCCTGGTCACACGTGCTTTCTGTCGAGGACGGACCTGGACACGCAGAGGAGCATGTTCGACCAGGCGTACCATACGGCTCTCGTGATCGATCCCGTGAACGAGGACGTCAAGGCGTTCCGGCTCGTCGGGGGCAAGAGTGATTACGAAGAAGTGCCGTTCGCGCTTTATCCCCCCGCGAGGGCGACGTCCGGAAAGGCACGTAGTCGCAGGCTGAGAGTCAAGCCAGTGATTCGCGTATGACCTCCCCTGGCAGTAGCAGTTGCGGAGAAAGCTTATCTCAGGGTGGCGCACCTTAGGGTAGCCAAAGGGGGGTTGGCTTGCGGAAAGGTCTCCGAGCCGTTGTCGCAGTGCTCTCCATCGCTATGGTCACCTCTGTGGCGATGGCTGCAGCCGTTGGGGAGCCTGAGCACTTCCTTGACTACAGCGAGGACACCTACAAGAGCAAGTTCATCTCTGGGAAGTTCACGGCCTCAGTCACCAAGGTGTGGCCGAGAGTCGATTTCCAACACTCGGATAACCTGCTCGCTCCCATGTTCGAGGTTGGCATGGAACGCCTCTTCCTCTTCAACGACACTAACCGCGACGGAGTGTTCTCGAGCTCAGAGGCACTCTACACGAGCCTCCTAGACGAGAGCCATGCAGAGTGGAAGGTCAGCACCGTCGAGTTCACTAGCTCAGATACCGTTGGGGAGTGCGCCCATATGAGCATGTCCAGCCTCATCTCCTTGTACAAGGGTCTCGTGGAGACGACGGACAAGGAGCCAGACGTAGCGGAATGGGCGAACTTGTCTTTCGCGTTCACCATCTCGGAGCGCACGACCGAGTACACGAACTCCCTCGGGCAATACAGCGTTGCTGGCCGGACTGGCCTCAGGATCCTCATGGGTCTCGAAGTGATGACGCATGTCGATGCCTCAGGTGTCGCCCTTGAGCTCGACCTGATGGCCGGCGGGAGCGCCTACCTGTTCCTCCTCAGGGAGCAGGCATCGAAGGGGGAAGGCACCGTGCTGACCTCTGTATCGTCACGGGTCGACGAGACCGACAAAGGACCCGACTTCACTCATCGGTTCCAGCAGACGAGGCTCCCGACTCAGGAGATCGAATTCTCCAAAGACGACGGGACCGTTCAGGCGTACTATCACTTCAGTTCAGAGCCAACCACGAACGAATCCGGGATGAGAAGAGCGGTCCTATTGAACTCGTCCTACTTCACGACGGGGACCGGTCTCGTGCTCCACCAGGCCTATTCCCTTGGGAACGCCACTGATAATCTCGCCCATGATATGAGCCTCGGACTTGATATGGAAGGCTTCATCGGGATCTTGGACTGGGCCATGGAGAACCTTCCGATTCTGGCGATAATCACTGGGGGCATCGTTGCCATCACTGTTGTCTCGGTGTACCAATGGAGACGGAAGCGGAGAAGGGCCCACGAGAACGGGGAGTCGATGCTGCAGGAAGCGGACAGCCGGCTGGACACAGGTCCGAAGTGAACCCCTATACCCAGATAGCGTGTCTCTTCCTTAGCGACCCTTCGCTCTGCCCCAACTTCTCCATGAGCTTTGCAACAATGGAGTCCAGATAGACAAGAGTGGCGACCTCGAACACCGTGCCAAGCGGCGCGAGGCGTTTCTTCTCATCGTCCTTTGGCGGCTGCAGGTGGATGACCAGGTTGGAGGCCCCAGCGAGCTTTGAGTGCGGGGTGGCGGTGATGGTGATCACCTTTGCACCGACCCTGCGGACGATGTTAGCAGTCTGTATCGCCGACATGGTCTCGCCGGTGTAGGAGACAATGATGACGACGTTCCCCTCCTCTACGATCGGGGTTATCGTCTCGCCCACGAAGAACACCTCAAGGCCCATCTGGACGAGCCTGATCGCGAACCCTTTCGCAATCAGGCCAGAGCGCCCGACGCCGTACAGGAAGACCTTCCGGGCGGCAAGGATGTGGTCGACGAACTTCTCCGTCTCTTCTGGCTCGATCTCGAGGGTCTGCTTGATCGCGCTAGTAATGTACTCTGCGCTTTCGTTCATCGGGAAGTCTTCTCCTTCTTTGGCGGGACGACCTTCGCCTCTTTGGAAACCTTCTTTGCCAGGACCCTTTCGAGGATGACCTTCATGTACATCGCGTCGTGCTCCAAGAGCGGCGAGCCGGAGATGATGGTTATCGGCTGGTTCCTGTCCACGATGGCCTCGGCTAGCGGCTCGAACCTGAGATCGCCCTTCTTGATCGAGGTGAAGCGCTTCTCGTTCCCACCTTCGTGCTCGACGCCTGAGAAGTGCGAGTAGAACCCTCCTGGGACGAGGTCCCAGAGCTCGTCGAGGAGCTCGTTGAAGTCCTTCGGCTCCCTCAGGATGCCGTTCTCCCTTGCGTGGAAGTGCGCGAAGTTGATCACCGGCACGGTCCCCGGGACCTCCTTGCAGGTCTTGATGACTTCCTTCTGCGAACCGAAGATCTCCTGACGACCGCTTAGCTCCAACCCGATCGGCACATTTATGCCGTGCTTCTTGTACCACTTCGCGAGCGTGCTGGTCTTCTCCTTGACTCGCTTCTGCGCGGTCCTCTGGCTGACCTCTCCGTACAGGCCCATGTGGGTCACGACGACACTCGCGCCGAGCTCCTTCGCCATTAGGCCTCCCCACTTGATGGAATCCATGCTGCGCAGGCTCAGCTCCCCTTCGCCGACGAGGTCCATGTAGTACGGCGTGTGAATCGAGAGCTCGATGTCGAGCTCATCCGCCATGTCCCGCAGCTGCCTGAGCTCCGGATAGGTCTTCGCGATCCCGCTCGTCAGGGTCACGAGCGTATCCCCCTTCCTGATGGGCTCCGTGAGGTCGGAGATGACTTGCTCCTTGTCCCCCTTTCTCCGGACGATCTCGATCACCATGTCGTTCGCGAGGTTGACGGGCTTCTGTCCGACCTCTTCGGCCTCGCACGGCCTCTCCTGCAGGTGCGCCCTCACAAGTTGCGCTTCCATCGCCGTGAGCCCGAGATTGTGGACATCCTCAATGCCATCTTTCAATGTGCGTCCCTTGCAGGACAGAGGTATGCCTGCAGGACCAAAACGTATCATAGGAACCCCCGGGCCACGCTGGGTTTTCCGTGTATGCCCTTATCCATATATATCCTCTGTCAAACGTGCAGAAAACCGCTAGATGTGAGATGCGCGCGAACTCTTCGCAACCTTCCCCGATACTACGTCGAGAGGCCTGTCCAGACGTTCCGAGCCAGCATCTCGGGCGCATCCAAACTTTTATAAACGGTTCGCGCATTAGACCGCCTACTCTCCTGATGTCGGAGGAGTCAGAATGGGAATCAAATACACAAAGTCGAATCCCAACCTCGTCGACCTCATAAAGCATCTGAAGGATGCTTCGAGGACGAACGAGGCACCTGTCTGGCGAGACATCGCTCTGCGTTTGGAAGGCCCGATGAGGCACTGGGCCGAGGTCAATGTCGGGAAGCTGAACCGATACGCGAGCGAAGGCGAGATAGTGGTCGTGCCCGGGAAGCTCCTAGGGGCGGGGCAGATCGAGAAGAAACTGACCGTTGCGGCGTTCAGGTTCTCAGGACAGGCGAGGGACAAGATCGAGAAGGCAGGCGGGAAGAACATGTCGATCGAGGAGCTCGTCAAGCAGAACCCTGCGGGCACCAAGGTCAGGATAATGAGGTGATAACTTGACGGTCATCAATGCTGATGGATTGGTGCTCGGCAGGCTGTGCACCCATGTCGCGAAGCGGCTCCGGAACGGCGAGGAGCTGATCGTGGTCAACGCCGAGAGGGCGATCGTGTCCGGGAACAGGGCGCAGCTGCTCGAGTTCTACAAGCACAGGCGGAACAGGGCCAGTAGCCAGTACAAGATGAAGGGCCCGCACTACCCGAGGACGCCTGACAGGATTGTCAAACGCTCGGTTCGGGGGATGCTGGAGTACAGGAAGCCCTCGGGAAGGGCTGCGTACAAGCGGCTGAGGGTGTACATCGGCGTTCCGAAGGAATACGCATCCGCGCAGATGGAAACCTTGGACAGCGCGAAAAAGCCGAATCTCGCCAAGTACGTTTATCTCGGAGATATCTCGAAGGAGCTCGGTTCCGGCAAAGGGGTGACTGAATGAAGCCCGAGAAGGCCAAGGTCGCGAGCGGCAAGAGGAAGAGCGCGGTCGCGCGTGCGACAGTCCGTAAGGGCAAGGGCCTCGTGAGGATCAATAGCGTCCCGGTCGAGATCTACCGGCCGGACCTGGCAAGGGTCGTCATCATGGAGCCCCTGGTACTGGCGGGGGACAGATCGACCAAGGTTGATATCGATGTCAATGTCTCGGGTGGCGGGGTCATGGGTCAGGCCAACGCGTCGAGAACCGCGATCGCGAAGGGCCTTGTACAGTTCCTGGAGGACGACGATTTGGAGCAGCTGTATTCGAAGTATGATCGTTCGCTCCTGGTCTCCGACCCGAGGAGGAAGCTCCCCAAGAACCCGATGGGGAGAGGTGCGAGGAAGAAGCACCAGAAGTCGTACAGGTGATGTGAAGTGATCATCCCGGTGAGATGCTTTACCTGCGGAAAGGTAATTGGCAGCGCGTACGAGGATTTCGTGAAGAGGGTGCAGATGGGCGAGTCCCCAAAGGACGTCCTCGACTCCCTCAAGCTCGAGAGGTACTGCTGCCGGAGGATGTTGCTCACCCACGCGGACCTCATAGACGAGATCGCGCCCTACTAGTGCAGGGCACTCTTTCCAACTTTCTTTGGGCCCGTGGGGTAGCTTGGTATCCTTCCAGCTTGGGGTGCTGGTGACTCGCGTTCAAATCGCGACGGGCCCACCTGGCTATTTGCTCAATTTGCAGGAATTGAGGTTGTTGAGGTTGACCAAGCTTCCTCAAGTGGAAACGGAAAGGGCTTGAGCCTCGCCTCGAGAAAGACCTTAGGGGAGGAAAGGCGATACTCTCTTCGTCTGGGAACATGGCTGAAGGGAGGGGAGATCTGGAGGCACTTCTGAGCCGCGAGAAGGAGCAGGAGAGGAGCTACCATTGGTTCGAAGCGGTCGAATCCAATGAGAAGTTGCTTGATTTGTCAAACAATCAAGGAGCAGTCCAGAGAGCCCAGTGTCTTGAGCGCTTGGGATACACGCTCTCGCGTGCCGCAATGCAGGCTGAGGACAAGGATGAGTTCAGAAAGAGAATCGAAAAATCTTTGAAAGTCTACACAGAAGCCAATGAGGCATTTCAGCGGTCGTCAGACCCTGTCGCGGTTGCCAAAGCACTTCGTTGTCAGGCCATGTCAGAGTATCTGCGATATTGGTTGGATCCGGAGGTCTCTGCCAAAAAGCAATACATCAACAAGGCTTGGAAAATGGCGAAGGATGCGCTCCAGGAATTCCTGGAACTGAAGCAATTCTCGGAGGTTGTGAAGTGCTGCCGTGAGCTGTTTCTCGCTGCGGTTCTTTCATTCGATTTCGAGGAAGACACGACACGGAGGATTTCGATATTGACTGATCTTGAGAAGTATGTTGTCGAAGCGGCAAATCATGTCTCCGAACCGCATGAAGTTGCGGAGAGCCTCGTCCAGCTAGCGGCCTGTTTGGAGGCTTCATCTACATTCCTGCCCATCTCTTCCACCCCTGATTTTGGGTTTGGACTATGGGAAGAATCCTGCAAGGCCTGGCGCAAAGCGGCAGAAACTGACGAGGAGTCAGCAGTTCTCGAGAAGGCGAATATGGGCCTGATCTCAGATATTGACTATGCCATCGGCCCGGACAAGTATCCTCAGGTCATCGAGATGGAACAGGAGTATGCCAAGAAGACAAATGACAGGCTAGTTCTCGGGTTGGTCAAGAGTGAGAAGGCGGTTTATCTTTCCCGGATTGCCTGGCGAATCGAGGACCCCGATGAGTTCAAGGCGGCTGTCGATGAGATCGAGAAGACCTCTGAAGAGGCTAGGCGTGAGTTCGCGCCCATCTCTTTCGTCGCACCTGATTTCTTCTCGGATCTGTGGACTTCAGCTCCGAGCGCTCCATGGTGCGCTGTGATGTTGAGCTTCATGGAAATGGACCATGCAAGGAAACGCGTTCACGCAGACGACGGCGTGAAGAGGGCACGGGAACAACTTGAGTTCGCAAAAGTATCACAATACCCCTATGCGATTAGCGGTGCCCATTTCATACTAGGCCGTGCTCTATTGGAGGCTGCGAAATGCGAAACCAATAGCCAGTCGAAACAACTCCTCCTTCGAGAGTCCGCTGAGCACATGAAGAAAGGGATTGAAGGCGAGGATGCCTACGCCCCGTCCCATTTCTGGAACCGTGGAACCGTCCGCTGCAAGATGGCTGAGATCGAATTCGAGCTTGGAAGGATGTCTGAGGATGATAGTGAAAAGAAGTCGATGTTGCAGACATCTGCTTCTCGCATGAAAGAAGGATTGGACTTGTGTATGTTTTGGTACACAATTCCATCTTACCGTGAGTTGTATGATACCACCAGTTACGAAACATTGGGAGTCTACTGGCTCGACTACGGGAAGATCCTAAGATCCTGTCTTGAAACCGCCCGGGATAATGGAGATCTTCATTTGGCTGCGGCGGCATTCGAAAAAGCCGCAGAATTCCAGGCCAAAGCAGGTATCCTGGGTCGCATAGCTGAGAGCTGGTGGGAGGCTGCAAGAACTTACGACCTCCTGGGTGAACATGCAAAAGCATCGGAGAGATTCCTTCTCGCTTCTGACTGCTACGGAAAAGCAGCGGAGAAGATTCCACAGCTGAGGGGATTCTACAATGAGCACTCGTCGTATTTGCAGGCCTGGTCAGAGATTGAGAAAGCGAGGCTTCATCATTCAAGACAGGAGGCGGCCCACTCGAAAGAGTGCTACAACAAGGCTGCTGTACTTCACGAGTCAACAGGGAAATGGAGTTTCTTGTCGACCAACTACTCTGCCTGGGCACAGGTCGAGAATGCTGAGGATCTCAGTCAGAAAGAAAGAAGCGAGGAGTCGGCTGACGCGTTCAGAGAGGCCGAACACCTGTTCGAGGACTCCAAGAAGAGGATGAAGGGGCAGCTAGCGATCATCGACAGTCCAGACGAAAAGCAGATGGTGGAGAGGTTGATCGACGCTGCAGACGATAGACAGGCGTTCTGCAAGGCAAGGATCGCCCTTGAAGAGGCTAGGCTTCTGGACAAGGGAGGGGACCTCAGCGGTGCCTCCGAGAAATATGGTCTTGTGACAGACATGTTCACAGAAATCCAAACGGGATTGTCTGCAAAGCAGGACCGAAAGGAGATCGAGCTGATAATCACGCTCTCAAAGGCGTGGAAAGCGATGGCAAAAGCTGAGGCGGACGCGTCGCCCGAAGGGTATGCAGACGCGGCTCATCTCTTCGAAATGGCCAAAGAGCTCAGCCGGGGTGAGAAGGCGAAGGCGCTCGCCATGGGCCACAGCAGGTTCTGCAAGGCCCTTGAAACGGGGACGCGCTTCGCCGACACCAGGAACCCGGCCCTGCACGCATCCGCCATCAAACATCTCGACAGCGCAGCGAGCCATTATGCTCGAGCGGGCGCGGGGAGCGCTTCGGAGTACTCCAGGGCGAGCAAACTTCTGTTCGACGCGTACGCAGCCATGGACAGGGCGGGCCAGGAAACGGACCACGAGAAGAAGGCGAAGGCGTATCTCGCAGTTGAGAAGATCCTCGAAGCGTCCGCGGCTGGCTTTGGGCAGGCCGAGCAGCCCGGGAAGAAGGATCAGGTGCTCCGGCTCCTCGAGGGTGTGAAGCGCGAACGGGCGCTCGCCATGTCGATCACCGAGCTCTTCCATGCGCCTCTCGTCGTTTCGTCAACTGCTTCCTTTGCGAGCCCTACGCCCACTTACGAGCAGCCCGTCGGCTTAGAGCGATTCGAACATGCGGACGTCCAAGCCAACCTCATCGCCTCCAAGAAGGAGCTGGAAGTGGACGAGGATCTGGACCTGAGAATAGAAATTGTCAATGCCGGGAGAGGTCCGGCTCAGCTTATCAAGCTTCAAGACCCGGTCCCGAAAGGTTTCACGTTGAGGGGGGAGTCTGCAGGCTATCGGATGGAGGATAGCTTCCTGAACCTCAGAGGTAAACGCCTCGACCCGCTGAAGACGGAGGAGATCAATCTCCTCCTCAAACCGACTCACCGGGGCCGATTCGCCCTCAAACCCCGGATCCTCTACCTGGATGAGAGCGGCAAGTACAAGTCCCATGAGCCTGAGCCGATGAGGGTGACAGTCGGGGACGAAGCGGCAGGGCTTGAAGGCAAGGCCATCCCCGAGGATACTCGTGAGGCAGTGGAAGCGCGTTCGTTGCTCGCTGGGCTGAGCGTTGTGACTTTGTCTCACTATCGCATCGTCGGCAACTATGTGCGATACAGCGATGCCTTGCGCAATTCTCTGAAGGACGCTAGGCAGAAGATCGCGTCCGCGTGTCGCAATCCGTCCCCCAAAAGAGAAAACTACATCATTTGGGCTCCTCCGGGAAGCGGCAAGACGTACTTCGTGCAGGAGGTCGCTTCTCAGCTCGGGGAGACCATACGATACCGAGAAATCAACTTGGCTAAACTCGATGAAGCAGGATTTCGTTCAGGGCTTGCGGAACTCCGCGGCATTCCGGGACCCTGGCTATGCCTCATAGATGAAGTAGACGCCAAGCCAGACGAGCCTTGGCCTTACGAGGCACTCTTGCCGTTCCTGGACGCGTCGGCTACCGAGGGTGCGCGATTTGTCTTTGTATTGGCGGGGAGCTCGGGCTCAAGCATTGAGGAAATGAAGAAAGCCATCGCCTCTAGGCCGAAGGGTTCGGACATGCTTAGTCGAGTTCCAAATGACAACGAATACTCAATCGCGTCGATGAGTGTAGGCGATCGAATGTTGGTCGTGCTAAGCCAGTTCCGACAAGCTGGGAGGCAGATGGGACGCGAGGTCCGTGAAGTGGAGAAGCTCGGCCTGTACTATGTGGCCCTGAATCCCCGCCTGTCCAATGCTCGTCAGCTTCGTGAGTTCGCCGTGCGATGTGCGGAGAGAGTGCTTCCTGATGATGATCGGCTCAAGTACGACAGCCTCTTCCACCCGGGAGACTTGGAGAATAAGATCTTCTGGTCGCAGGCCTTGAAGTCCGCCAGCGCTCTGGTAGGTTCATTTCTCCTTGTCGAGGATTGAGGATGTCCCTTCATGCCCGCCATTCACTCCTCGGAAAGCCCTGGGGAGGAAACGGAAAGGGTTTTGGGGACAACGGGGCGAACCTCAATTCACCGTAATTGAGCATTTAGCCAGTAGTGCCTTTCGCGACTCGCGTTCAAATCGCGACGGGCCCACTCGAATCATCTCGAAGGTGGCCCCCTCAAGTGGTTCTCTGAACCGCCGAGGCACTCGAGTTGCACCATCACTGATGTGCCTTTTGTGTGATCATTGGGGACCAGGTTCTCGATCCATATGCGTCCTCCACAGGCATTCGTGATGAACCTGGCGACATATAGTCCCAGGCCGTTTCCTGGAACCGAGGTGTCGAGTCTGTGGAACTTCTCGAAAACCCGCTCCTTCTCCTCATCGGGGATTCCGTGGCCATGGTCGGATACCCTCGTTCGCCAGTAGGGTCTCCCGTTCTCCATCACCCTCTCGATGGCGATCTCGATCTGGGGTTCCGGGCTCGGGTCGAACTTGAGAGCGTTCGTTATGAGGTACGCGAATACCCTCGCCACCATCGGATGTCCCTTGACCGTCATCGGACCGGAGACCTTGGAGAGGGTGATCTGGGCATTCTTCTCCGGATGCATTCGCTTAGCCTCTGTGATTGCCTCCTCGATCAACGGTTGCAGTTCCTCCGCCTTGCACTCGCTCTCCTCCAAGTCTTTGACCCTCGAAAGGTCTCTGATCGAGGAAGCGAGCTCGAAAGCTCCCTTGACGTCCCTCATCGCGACGCTTAGGTTCTTGCGGTCGTTCTCCGTCAGATGTGGGGACTTCTCCAGATTCTCCATGAAATGCATCGCCGAGAACGTGTAGTTGATGACGTCGTGCGACAGAAGGCTGGTGACGAACCCGGCCTCTCCTTTGATGGATTGGATCTCTGCCTCCATGGACTTCCGTGCTGTCACATCCATTATCAATGCCTCTATCCGCCTACCAGGGATCATGTCCACGAATCTCGCGGAAACCTCACCGAAGACCCTCCCGCCGTCCTTCTTCGTGAGTTCCATCTCCTGGCCGGTCACATGCCCCTCCTTCTCCAGGGACCATTTGAGCCGTTCCCAGTCGCTCACCTTCTTCGCGAAAACAGAGGCCAGGGTCATGCCCTTGAGGTCCTCTGGGTCTTCATATCCAAGCATTCTCAACCCGGCGCTGTTGATGTAGGCGATTCTCCCGTCAATCTCGGCCACGAGCACCGCGTCTACAGATATCTCGGCCAGCGATCGGTAGTTCTCCTCCGACTTCCTGAGCTCCTCCGTCCTCTTCCGGACCTGCCTCTCTAGGGAGAGATTCAGGTTCTGAAGCTCCAGGTTCTTCATCAGTATCTCTTCATTGAGTCTCAGGTCTCGTTCGAGTGCCAGGTCCCTCGGGAGTTCGTAGCTGGGGACGAGTCTCCTCAGCTCGCCGATGGGGGCTATCACGAATTTGCACTCCTTCTTGCCTTCCGCAATGCACTCGATCTCGACTGCCTTGAGGTCCATTTCCTCCGCGCATTCTCCGAAAAAGGCCACCTGGCATACGCAGGTCAGCATTCCAGCGGTGTACGAGCACACTGGTTGTCTCTGCAGGTCGTTGTTGACCGTGAACGCGTGTGCCTCCACCGTGTTCGGGCACGAGAGATGGGCTACGTGCCTGTCGGGGTCGATGCTCGTGACTCGGAAGTCGCCAAATCCTCGATCCGCATAGTCTTGGAGCAGTCTCACGACTGCGTGCTCGGCGGAATCCGGCATCTCATGAGCGGTCTGCGACATCAGGAGGTCCTTGGCTCCCTCGCGGCCCGCTCTATACATGAAGTCCTTCTCGAAGAATCCGATATCGGCCATGAGCGTCTTCTTCAGGCCGTACAGTCCGCCCGCGATATCCAGTATCAGAGCCCGCTTGCCAGACGAATCCGTCAGGCCATCCTTCGTCCTCGAGACAGGAACCTGCTTGGGCGCATCGGAGGGATTGTCAGCCATTGATACACCTTGACGGCCCCGGATGACATGAGATTCAACCGAGGGCCACTGCGTGGACAAGATGCTAAGTCGGATTCGTGCATTAATATGTTCGTATGATGGCGCTGTGGCCACAGTGCGTTGCCCTATCGTCGCAGTCTCCCGATGATCGCATTCGCGACTGCTAGCGCTTGCACAGTCTCCTTGACGTCGTGCACACGCACAATGTCAGCGCCCTCTCTCACGGCTAGCGTTGCTGCGGCAATCGACCCTTCCAGTCGCTCCTCGACCGGTCTGCCAGTGATCTTCCCGATGAAAGCCTTCCTCGAGACTCCAATCACGATTGGCTTCCCGAGGCTTCTCAGCTCTCCGAGCCTCGCGAGTATCTCCAGATTGTGTTCCTTCGTCTTTCCGAAACCGATACCAGGATCGACCATGATCTTGCGCGGGCTCACGCCAGTCATCTCGGCTGCAGCGACCCTGTTCCAGAGGTACTTCTTGATGTCATCCACGACGTCCTTGTACCTCGGACTGACCTGCATCGTCCTCGGCTCACCGAGCATGTGCATGATGATCACAGCGGCGTCGTGCTCAGCGACGACCTCGATCATCTTCTGGTTTCGGAGACCGGAGACGTCGTTGACGGTCGACGCTCCCGCGAACAGCGCAGCTTCGGCCACCTCAGGCTTCATGGTGTCTATCGAGACTCTCCCGGGATGACGCTCGCTCAGTCGCTCGACCACGGGTACGACTCGTCGCATCTCCTCTTCTGCGGGAACCGGCTCTGCGCCTGGCCTCGTGGATTCCCCGCCGACATCCACCACATCCGCTCCATCCGCGAACATCTCCTCTCCCCGGGCGATGGCTCTGCGGACATCCCCACCGAGGCCGTCCTTCGAGAATGAGTCGGGCGTGTTGTTCACGATGCCCATCACCCTGGGACGGTCGAACCTCAGAACACAGGTGCCGAGCTTGATCCCCGGCGGCCGCGATGACAGGATCTTCCTCCTCGGCATCTCGTGCCTCCGGTTCTAGGTTATCATCAGGTCATCGATGAGCTCGACCATGTCCTTGACCTCGATGTCGACCTTCACGAGCTCCTTCCCGAACCGCAGGTTGGTCACACAGAACGGGCACGATGTGACAATCAGATCCGCGATATCGGAGGCGGCCTTGACCCTCTTGGAAGCGATCCTCTGGGCGGCCGCTGGGTCCGAGGCCCTGACGCCGCCACCACCTCCGCAGCATCTGGCCGTGTCCCTGGTCTCGGCGAACTCCACCACCTTTGCCTCGGGTATCATTCCGAGCACCCTTCTGGGCTCCTCATAGACCTTCATGTGCCTTCCGAGGTGGCACGGGTCGTGATACACGATCCTCTTCGGGAAAGGCCTGAGGTTCAGCTGCTGCTTCGCAAGGAACTGGATCACGTGCTCCGTCTCGAAGCCCACATCGACAAACTTCGGGTACTGCTCCTTGAACATCCGGTAGCAGCCGGCGCACGTGAAAAGCAGCTTCTTGACCTTCAACTTCTTCGCGGCCTCGACGTTCAGCTTCATGAGCTTGACGAAATCCTTCTCCTTCGCGCCGATCCTCTGGAGCGTGCTTCCGCAGCAGACCTCCGGGACTAGCGTGAAGTCGACATTCAGCTTCCGAAGGATCGAGATCGTGTGCGTCGCGACCTCTGGCAACCGGTACCTGCCCGTGCAGCCGACGAAGTACCCTATCTCCGCCTCCCTTACGGGCGCGCCGAGATCGACCTCCTTGGTCTCTCCATAGGGGTTCTTGGTGGCGCGGATGTTGTCAATTATCTTCTTATGGGCGGGCAGTATGCACCCTGCCTCGACCAGGTCCGCCCTTGTGGCCTCGACGATGTCGACGACCTTGATGTTCGAGGGACATCGGCGTTCGCAGTCCTTGCAGGTCGTGCATTGATAGAGCCTCTCGACCACGGATTCGTCCGCGGGGATCTCCTTCCGCCCCAGACCGTAGGCGAGTATGACCTTCCCCCTGGCCACGGACGGGTCCCATTGGTTGTCCTCGAAGTAAGGGCATACGCTCTTGCAGAAGCCGCAGAAGGTGCACGTGAGCATCTCCTTCTCGAGCTTCTTCGCGCGCTCGGCTTTGATGTACTTCCTCTTCGGCATGGTATCGTTTGCCCGGCCTGCCGGGCGGTCTCCGACCGACTACAACTGGTCTACTGGACTTTTGGGACAGTAATCACAGCGTCCATAATAAAAGTGACCTTCGACTTCTTTCCGAGTTCGCATATGGCCGAGTCGATCGCCTCCTGGACGCTCCTGACGGGCGTGAGGTGGGCCTTCTTGGCTGTCTCCGGGTCGAGGCGGGTCACCGCCATCATCTTGCACCTCAGGCCTATCTCCGCCATCTTCGCGGCCTTGTGGTATCCGAGTTTGTAACCCTGCGCGATCTTCTCGAGCGCCTCCTTTGGGGTGCTGGCGCTACCGAGCAGATTAAGGAAATTGGGCGGGCCGACTCCGTCCCTGCAGGCGCTGACGAGGATGATTGTGCCTCCGTCCCTTACGGCGTATTTCGCGTTGTCCAGGGCCTTCTGGGACTGGTAGAGGTCGATGTCGTAGGGAAACGCGGTGACTGCCACCACGATGTCCGCCCGGTTCATCCTGACGACGAAGACCTCGTCCGCCTTCTCGATCGCTTTCAGCCACGAGCCCTTGAGGTCGCCTGCGTAGGCGGCGCATGTCCCATGGTGCTTGTTGAGGACCACCTGGATAGAGAATATCGGCTTGTCCTTGAGCAACCCCATGGAGTCCTCCATATCCTCGTTCACCGGGTTCCCCTCCAGCGCTAGCGACTGCGCGCTCAGGCTGAGGGCGAGCTTGTGGTTCTGCTCGATGGTCTCATAAGCCGAGACCCCGGGGAGAAAGGACTTCCGACCTCCCGTGTACCCCGCGAAGTAGTGCGGTTCGACGCTGCTGATGGTGATGATCCTGTCTGCCTCGGCGACCATCTTGTTCATCCTGAGGACGGTGCCGTTCTTCGAGGTCCCGAGATTGACCATCTCGCTGTTCTTGCTGTCGTGCGAATAGATGTCCTGCTTCAGGACGTCGTACAGGTCCCCGAAGATGAACCTGTACTCCTCCTCGGTCGGCGCGCGATGCATGCCCGTGGCGACGAGATACTTCACCCGCTTGCCGTCGAGGAAGGGCTTGATCGTCATGATGATCTTGCCGGAGGGGGTCGGACGCGTCGCGTCGTTGACCAGGACCAGGATGTTCTGCCCGCCTGCCAAGAACTCGTCAATGGGTCTCGAGTCGATCGGCTTCTTGATCGCCCGCAGTATCAGGGAAGCCTTGTCCGGAGTGTGGATGTCCTTGGGGTAGATGACCTCCCCGACGTTTTCATCGGGCAGATCGACCTGCTCGACGGCCTCCCCGTACGGTATCTCTAGATGCATCTGGTGTACCGGGCTCGAATAGAGCTTCGCATATTAGAATGTGCATGTTTGTCACGGTCAGGGGTCGCTCTCGAAACCGACCGCCAAAGCTCTTAATATCTTCAACACAAGTGCGTTTGTCATGAAGACCCTAGGCACCCTCGGCGAGAGGGAGACTATCAGGATCATCGAGCGAATCATCAAGAGCGACGCCACGATAGGACCAGGGGACGACTGTGCCGCCATCGACCTCGGGGACAGGTACCTCCTGATCACGACGGATATGATGGTGACCAAGTGGCACATGCCCAAGGGCATGGGGGCATATGACATTGGCTGGTCCATCGTGGCGGTCAACCTCAGCGACATAGCCGCCATGGGCGGGACCCCTCTCGGGCTCGTGACGGCGATCGGGATCACGAGGGGCCACCCGATCGAGTTCATTGAGCAGATGGCCGACGGGATGAACGACTGCGCCCGCAGGTTCAACACCAGCGTGATCGGAGGGGACACCAAAGAGCACGAGGACCTGGTGCTCTGTGGAACCGCGATAGGCGAGGTCGCGAAGAACGGGATACTCCTCCGGAAGGGGGCAAAAGCCGGGGACCTGATCGCGGTCACGGGAAATCTAGGGATGGCCGGTGCGGGGTTCTTCTCGCTGAAGCGGAACCTCGGCCTCAAGGAGGCTGAGGACAGGCTGAAGAGGCCGTGGCCGAGAATCAAGGAGGGCATGGCCCTGAGCAGATCGGGCATAGTCACTTCCTGCATGGACATCTCTGACGGACTGTCCACATCGGTCTTCGAACTGTCAAGGAACTCGGGCATGACCTATGAGGTCGACTACGCGAAGATACCGAAGGCGAAGGAAGTCGAACTGGCGTTCCACGACAAGGAGCGGCAGAAGGATCTGGTCCTTAACTTCGGCGATGATTACGAGCTCCTGTTCACGATCAGGCGCGAGGGGGAGCCCGTACTGGACAAGCTCTCGCAAGAGCTCGGTTGCCCACTGACGGTCATCGGAAAGGTCACGAGCGGCGAAGAGAACATCCTGATCGACGAAGGCAAGCGCGAGAAGCTGGAGAACTTGGGGTATGAGCACTTCCGAACGCGCCAGCAATGAAGCGATGTTCTACACGCCTCAGGGGGACAAGGTTAGATGCGGACTCTGCCCGCACTCCTGCCTGATAGGAGACAGGAGGAGAGGTCTCTGCGGCGTCAGGGAGAACAGGTCCGGGGTCCTGTACTCGCTCATCTACGGAAAGGCCTCCTCGGTGCACCCCGACCCAATCGAGAAGAAGCCGCTGTTTCACTTCCTCCCTGGCACAACATCGATATCCTTCGCGAGTATCGGGTGCAATCTGTTCTGCATGCATTGCCAGAACTTCACGCTCTCTCGTGCCCGACTCGGGGATTTCGACCTGACGGATCTGACCCCCGAGGACGTTGTCCGATATGCAAAGAGCACGGGCTCGAAATCCGTCTCGTGGACCTACAATGAGCCAACGATCTGGCACGAGTTCACGTCCGTCGCCTCCAGGGCCGCGCACGACGCCGGCTTCAAGACGGTCTACGTCACGAACGGCTACATACAGGAGGAACCCCTCCGGCAGCTCAAGGGCGTCATCGACGCCATGAACATCGATGTGAAGGCCTTCAAGGAGAGCTTCTATCAGAAGATATGCGGCGGGAAGCTCGCGCCTGTCCTGCGCTCGTGCCAGCTTGCAGTCGAACTCGGCATGCACGTCGAGCTTACGTATCTCATCATTCCCGGCCAGAACGACTCCCCGACGGAGATGGCCGAGTTCTGTAAGTGGGTGACCGACTCGCTCAGAATCGACGTCCCGGTGCACTTCTCGGCGTTCCATCCCGATTACAAGATGACCGGCGTCCCCAGCACGCCGGCGTCGACCATGAAGACCGCATACGATCTCGCGAAGAAGTCGGGCCTCGAGTTCGTGTATCTGGGCAACATCTACGCGGGCGAACGGGATGACACGTTCTGTCCCAAGTGTGGTTCGTTGGTGATAGAACGCGAGGGGTTCCATGTCCGAGAGGCAAACATCAAGGGGAACAAGTGTGGCAAATGCGGCGCAGACCTCAGCCTCGTTGCGTAAGCCGCGAACGGTGTTTCTACCGGTCCATGATCTTCCAGAGCTTCTCCGACTTCTCCGGGATGAATATGGAGATCCTCATTGGTGGCCAGGGGACACGCCCTTCGAGATCGCTGTCGGCGCCATCTTGACGCAGAGGGCTTCATGGAAGAACGCGGAGGCCGCCATATCGAACCTGAAAAAGCGAGGAATGCTTGCCCCGCTGGCGCTTGCGCGCGCCCGACCTTCCGATGTTGAAGAAGCCACTACGCCTTCAGGGTTCTACAAGCAGAAGGCACGCTCTGTCATCGCTCTTGCCGGGCACATCAACGAGAAGTACGATGGGAACATCGAAGGGATGGTTGGCCGTCCGTTGGACGAAGTCAGGAACGAACTACTTGCGCTGAGAGGCATCGGACCGGAGACTGCAGACTCCATTCTTCTCTATGCCCTCGGAATGCCAAGCTTCGTTGTCGATGCTTACTCGTTGCGCCTCCTTGAAAGGCTTGGGATGAACCCGGGTGACGACTACGATCGCCTGAAGGCCCGGTTCGAGGCGGCGTTACAACGAGTGGTCAAGGACCTTGCCGACATGCACGCCCTGATTGTGATTCACTGCAAGGAAGTGTGTCTGAAATCACCGAAGTGCTGGGAGTGCTTCATGTCCGATAGGTGCCCGTCAAAAAGGGAATAGGAGCAGCAGGAAGTTGCCGAAGACCGCAGAGACGATCAGGCCTGCTAACATCGGCAGGATGAAAGGGATCTTAGGCGTCACCCATACCTTGGTCACGCCCGCACTCTTCAGAAGGTCGAGTTCCTTCCCAAGGTCTTCGTCCCGGCGAGGGCGAGTATAGACGACGTGTTTCCCGTTCTCCATCCTCTCCATAAGCCATACATGGCGGTTCCTGGCCGCGTCCACATCCACCTTGCGCCCGAACAGGGAGTTCGGAAGCCGCAGATCCCGGGCGAAGAGATTGCCCAGAAGAAACGCGAAGGGCACAATAAGCGCGACGATGATTGCTGCATTTACGAGGATGGTAAAGGAGAACGGGAAGACGACCGTGGCAGATTCCGTCTCCGCGTGGATGAGGGGCATCGATGCGATCTGTGGATAGAATGGGAACAGGACGGATAGCGAAATGAGCGCCTTCGCGTCGGCACCTCCTCTGATCAAGTCGAGCATGTAGAGTGCCACTATCACTAGCATCATGATGGGAACCGCCAGTAGGTGCTGGAAATAGGGATCCTTTCCCCAGAGATACCCCAGGATTACTATTGCCACGACCGCGAGCGCGTACTTCACATATGGTCCGTACTTGTCAAGTTTCGAGCCTTGTGGGGCATCCCAGTAGACATCTGATAGGATGGCCAGAATCGGGACTGCGATCCATAGGTACTCCCACCTTTCATCGTCCACTGCAAGCCAAACGGGCAGTAGGGCGAGACCGATTGCAGCCATCGAGATCCAATACCGGTTCCCGACCTTTCTCGTGCGGATGTCAAGAACTGAGGCGGCAGCCAGGATGCAGATGGCGATGAGGAGCCCAAATGCGGAAACGACCTCGGCGGAGTCCACACAGTTGGATGCCCCTGTCCGTACTTAAGACGTTCTGGTTATCCAGATGGTCCCCGACGAGGCGCACAAGTGCGAAAGGATTAAGTGACAATCCCTGATTAGGAGCAGAGCCTATGAGGGTAGTTCTGGGACTGGCAACAGCGTGCGTGGTCCTATTCGTTGGTCTCTCGTTAGCCGAGAATGCGTCCTCTGCGCCTCCCGGTGTCATCTTCATTCAAACAACTGACGGCTACATGGAGTGCAATGCGGGGGAATCAGTCGTCTACCAGTGGTTCCTTTTCAATGGACATACAGATGCGCAGCTGGTCGAGATCTCTCTGGATGCCTCATCGGGAAGCGGCTGGAGTTCTGAACTGAACCGGGCGGTCACGGTCCTTCAGCCTGGGGAGAGCATGTTCATCAACCTGACATTCACTGCGGCCCCCAGTGTCGGCAGCCTCAACGTCACGCAGGGAGTGTTCTTCGTATACACCGATCTGAACGACACGCTGACCGTCGCCGACGGAGCAGTAATTCACACAGAGACGATACCCTTGTGGGGCGTGATATCCCCCGGTAAGAACAAGCTTCTCGGGACGTTCGACAATCCCTTGCCAGCCCCTCTGGACAACAACTACGTCACCTTTGCCCTGAACATAGGGATCTGGACCCTCATCGGGCTGTTCTTCGCATTCGTCATCAACCCGTTCGTGCACATGTTCACGAAGAGAACGAAGACCGATCTGGACGACCGAATCCTCAAGATACTCCGCAAGCCAGTCTTCGCTCTGATAGTGTTCTTCGGCGTCGTGACGTCGTTTTCCATCCTCCCTCTCAACGAGAGAGACGTGAGGCTGATATCCGAGGCATATGGAATCGTGATAATCGCGATCGTGACACTCGTGGCATACAAGGTGTACAGGGAGGTCCTCATCTACGTCGGCAAGAGAATCGCATCGAGGACAAAGACAGAGGTCGATGACGTCCTGATCCCCGTCATCGACAAGCTCGGCGGCGTGGTCATACTTGTCTTCGGTGCGATCGCGATCATAAGCTTCCTCGGCTACAACATCACCTTCCTGCTAGCGGGGGTCGGGGTGTTCGGACTGGTCATCGCCTTCGCAGCACAGGATGCGCTGTCGAATTTCTTCAGCGGCGTGGCACTCCTGCTTGATAGGCCGTTCATGGAGGGTGACTACATCCTGCTCGCGAGTGGCGAGACATGCAGAGTCGAGAAGATCGGCGTGCGGAGCTGCAAGCTGTACGACATATTCCAGAACACGAACATCGTCGTTCCGAACAACAAGCTGGTGAACGACAAGGTGACAAATCTCAGCGAACCTGATGAACGAGGCGTGTCTGAGATCTCAATCAGCGTTGTCATCGGTACCGATATTCAGAAGGTTGAGCGGATCCTTCTGGATGCCGCCAACGCGCACAAAGAGGTTCTGAAGGAGGTCGGCAGAGAACCGACGGTCAGGCTCTCCAGCTTCGGCGAGTCGTCCCTCGACTTCAAGCTCTTCGTGTGGGTCGACAACTTCATAATCAAGTGGAGGGTGGCGCACGAGCTGCGGAAAGACATATACAAGAGGTTCTCCGAAGGAGGCGTGGAGATCGCAATTCCGCAGAGGGCGGTCGTGATAAGGGAGAGACCCGCCTAGTCAATCGCACAGGTCCAGACCTAGGTCTTCAGCAAGGGCAACAGCCGCCTCGTAGTCCCTCATCGACAGCGGGTGGGCGATCTCGGGGAATTCGCGCGCTCTGTGTTCAGGCCTGTACTGGGCCATCACGTTGACCCTGACGTCCCTGAGATTCTCAGCTATCCATCTCAGCACCGGTGTGGTGCAGCATTCGACATGTCCAGGCAAGACGAGATGTCGGATGATCATCTCGCCGTTCGTCCTCGCTAGCAGGTGGTTCCGTTCGACCACGCCAAGGTAGCGTGGAGCATTCGAGAGCCTCAAGGCGCACTTGTCGTTGCCATACTTGAAGTCGGTGAGATACACATCGACTATCCCGTCGAGGAGTTCCATCGACCTCTCGGTCATGTACATGTTGGAATTCCAAACCTGCGGAAGGTTGGCTCTGCTCTCGCGTAGGACGTCGATTATGAAAGGCAGATTCGATGTCGGCTCTCCGCCGACCCAGTTGACGTTCCTGGCCCTGGTGTGTCTCCTGCCGTCTGCCGACGCCCTGAGCTCTATCTTTCTAGCCATTTCCGACGCGGGTATCTCCGTCCCCGCTTCCGGATGAGTGCTGATGTCCCAGTTCTGACAGAATGCACAGTTGAAAGTGCACCCTGCGAAGAACACTGTGTAGGACGGAACCAGGTCCGGCTCCTCACCCATGTGCAAGAAGTCGCTGGAGATCTTGGCGCTGCCAACGCCGCAGTGTCCCGTTTCGCCATGCGCGCGATCCTTGTCGCACGCACGTTCGCACAGACGGCATCTAGAAAGCATCCTCTGACCGAGTATGGACTTCAAATCGAGCAAGGTCCTTCGCCCTGGTCTCGATCCCGTTGACATCGTGTCCGAGTGTATCTTCCATAGCAGGTCGTCGTTCGAGTCTGGGTCGAAATCGACCATTCGAGACTTGGAGAGGAGATACTTCGCCTTCTGCTCCCCATCGAGGATCTCATAGTACCTGGTCAGCGCTCTTTCCGGCATCGACTCTCATTCGGACGGACACACATTTAATACTTGCTCGGTTGGTCGGTGGAGTCATATGCGCCTCGCTTGGATGAACGACATACCAGACCTCTGGAAAGAGACCTACGATCTCGTCGCCCAGGTCCCTGAAGGGAGTGTGACGACATATGGCGAGGTGGCGAGGGCTCTCGGGGACATCGTCGCCAGTAGGTTCGTCGGCCTTGCGATGAGTCAGAACCAGGACATCGTGCGGGTGCCGTGCAGGAGGGTCGTTCAGAGCGACGGTTTCGTCGGAGGCTACACGCCCGGAGGACCCACCAAGAAGTCGCGGCTACTGCGTTCGGAGGGCGTTGAGGTTCGCAAAGGCTTCGTCGTCGACCTGCCGAAGGTACTATTCAACGACTTCAAGACGTCCTATCCGCTTCGCGAGGTCAGAGCCATCCAGCAACGTCTGAAGAAGCATCTCCTCGTTAAGAGGATCAATGGACCGATATCCAGCGTCGCTGGAATCGATGTCGCCTACGAGAGCGAACACGCTTTCGCCTCGATGGTTTCCCTGGATCCGAATTCCGGAGAAGTGACCGGTCTGCGGGTAGTGGATGGGGATGCGAGGTTTCCGTACGTGCCCACTTTCCTCTCCTTCAGAGAGATACCAATCATCAGACCTCTCCTCAAGGACATCCCCGAAGGAACCGTGGTCATGTACGATGGGAACGGGATTCTTCACCCGCATGGCTTCGGGATCGCAAGCCAGCTTGGGGTGGCCTTCGACGTCCCGACAGTCGGCATCGCGAAAAAGCTCTTGTGTGGAGAGGTTTCCGGAAAGGTCGTTCGTGGGGCGCAAGAGGTTATCTACAACGGAAAAGTAATCGGTCACGCACTGGCCAAGACCAAGGATACCAAACCCGTGTTCGTTTCAGTGGGCCACCGCGTGTCCCGGGATCAAGCGGTCGAGATCGCCTTGAAGTTCTTGAAGCACCGAGTGCCAGACCCCGTCAGGCTGGCGCACATCAACGCAGAGGCTGCTCGCCGTGGAACAAGGAACATATAGACGCATCGCGGTCATGCGAATTCGATGCGAATAGTCATCTTCGGGGCCGGGTCACTTGGGAGCGCCGTGGGAGCGCTCCTGGCGAGGAAGAACGAGGTCGCACTAGTTGGCCGCAGGCGGAACATGTCTCCGATCCGGGCCAACGGACTAAGGGTCGTCGGGGATGTCGATTTCAGGGCCAATATCCAGGCGCATGAATCGGTTGACGAGCTCGACCCGCCCGAGCTTCTCGTGATCTCCACAAAGGCCTATGATACATCCTCGGCGGTCGCGGCATGCAGAGCCTGGGCGGCTGAGGAGACCATGGTCCTCACCCTTCAGAACGGTCTCGGGAACCTGGAGGCCCTGAGGGACTGGAAAGGCGGGAGGGCTTTCGGAGGGACGACCACGATGGGGGCGAACCTTGCCGAACCAGGCAGGGTTATTGTGTCGGGTCTCGGCAGGACCGTCATCGGTTCCGACTTGGATCCACCTGGTGCGAGGGAGATTGCACGGGCGTTTTCAGACTGCGGTCTTCCGACCATGGTGAAGAAGGAGATCCAGGGCGAGATTTGGGCCAAGGCAGCGGTGAGCGCGTGCGTCAACCCGTTGACCGCGATTCTGCGAGTTCCGAACGGCAAGTTGCTTGAGGGCAGCACCATGAGTCGGCTGCTCTCCGAGATTTGCGCTGAGTGTGAGTCAGTAGCGAAGGCAGCTGGTATCGATCTGCCCTATTCATCGATGGTGGGTCGCGTTCGGGGAGTGGCGAGGGATACCAGGAACAACCGCTCGAGCATGCTTCAGGATGTCGAGCGTGGTAGGCGGACGGAGGTCGAGCAGATCAACGGCGCCTTCGTTCGATACGGCCTCTCCAGGAATGTCCAGACCCCTCTCAACCTCACTCTGCTGGCCATGGTCGAATCGATTGAGCGTTCCAGGCTTGGGAAAGGTTAATATTATAACATCGTGCATTGCCGAGCCGTGGAAAGATGGTAGATGTAAAAGAGCTTGCAGCCAATGCCAAAGTGCTCAGGAAGAAGGGCCTGGGCGTTCGAGAAATCGCCGACGAGCTTCACCTCTCAGTAGACACGGTAAACTACCTGATCGAATACGGGGCTGAGGGCCTTCCGCCATCGGACGTGAAGATTGGATGGCGCTCGGTGGGCGTCTCGGGATACCGCATCGGAATCATGTCGGAGCTCCTCGCGGATATGGCTCTTGAGGAGCTGACCAAGCGCGAGATGGACGCTGATGTTGTGCTCGGCATATCGATCAACGGGATTCCATTCGCGACTATGCTGTCCGAGATCATGGGCCTCGATTTCGGTGTCTACAGGCCGCATGCTGAGAACATGACTGGGGGCGCCTTCAGCTCAAACTTCGCGTCAGTAGGAGATGGCAAGAAGGTGATCATCGTCGACGATGTGCTCAGCACTGGCGGCACCATCAAGAGCGCCATCGCGGACTTGAAGGAGGGGGGCGGCGTCCCAGTCCTTGTCATGGTAATCGTCAACAAGAGCAGCATGAACGAGATTGACGGAGTGCCGCTCCGCGGGCTGATCAGGGCGCGGTCGATCGGCGGTACGATCCTCGGGGGCGGGGCGAGCAGAGGCTTCCCGTACAGCTAGAACTTCTTCGCTGATGCCTTCAGAGCCTCTACGACTGGCATGCTTTTCCCGAGCATGAGTCTCTCTAGTGCGCCACCGCCGGTGCTCTGGTAGGAGAATCCGTCGATGACCTTCAGCTTGACTGCAGCAGCAGATGAGTGGCCGCCGCCTATGACGGAGAAGGCCTCGGTGTTCACAATTGCGTTGAACAACGAGACGGTGCCCTTGGCGAACTCCTCCTTCTCGAAAACCCCGGGCGGTCCCGACAGGAAGACGGTCTTTGAGCCGCTGATGACCTTCTCGAACTCCTCCATGGTCCTCGTCCCAATGTCCTTGATCGAAGCGTCCCTCGGCAGTCGGTCGATGCTGAATTCGACTCTCCTGCCCTCCACATCTGCTGCGGCATCGACTGGGAGGTGGATCTTGGAGGCGTGTCTTGCTAGAAGACGTTTCGCACCCGCTATCGCCTCTTCAGGCGCATCTTTCTTCACCAGCTTCTCCGTGCCAGAGCCGACATGGGCCCCACTCGCCCAAAGGAACGCATAGCCAGCAAGGCCAGCCACCAGGATGTTGTCGACGTTCTCGCGTTCAGCGAGCTTCTCTATCACCGCGAGAGCGTCTCCGAACTTCGTGCCTCCGAAAATGAACGTCGACGGCCTGCTCGGGTTCTGGAAGACTTTCGTGAGGGTCTTGACTTCGCGTTCCATCAGCCTCCCAGCGGCAGAGGGCAGGACCTCAGTGAAGCCAACAAGCGATGCGTGGGAGCGATGCGACGACCCGAAAGCGTCATTGACGAACAGGTCGAACTTAGGCGCCAGTGTCTTCACCAATTCTGAGGACGCTTGCTCTTCGGCGCTCTTCTTTTCCTGTTCGCCCCCGAACGATCTGACGTTCTTGAGCAGGATGCATTCGCCCTCCGCGAGGGCGTCTATCGCCTTCAGCGCCTGCGGGCCCAGAAGGTCATCAACGTACCTCACGCGTCTTCCGAGATACTGCGTCATGAACGCGGCGTGCTCGTTGAGCGGTATGTAATCATAGTCCCCTGGCCTCCCCTGATGGGCAATCAGGGTGGTCTTGGCCCCGCGGTCCATGAGTTCCCGGACCGTTGCTATGGACTGCCGGATCTTCGACCCGTCCACGAGCCTGAGGGTCCTCTCGTCGACCGGTGAGTTGATATCGATCCTGAGCAGGACCTTCCTCCCACGGACGTCGAAATCGTCCAGAGTGTGAAAACCGTTGCCGCTGATCCCCTTGGGCGCGGCCCACTCCCTTCCCCCCTCGGCGATAGCACTCCCCGAGCAGCTGGAGTCCTCGGAGTCCTCGCCCAACATCCCATCTCCCGCGCCGTGGTTCATGCGGGGCGGTCCGGCGCGAGGGACCGCCTCTCCGAGATTAGCGGAACGGTATAAATCAGTGCCGCGCCTCCCACGTAGAAAGTATTTAGAATGTGGAAGTAATCGGTTTCACTGACAGCGGATTCCTGCCATTTTGTGGCGCCTAGGGAATTCTGTGCGGATGTGTTTGAGTTGGATGGCAAGCAGATAGATGGGCTGACAGTCAAGGACATCATGAGCCCCGCAATCGCGACCGCCAAGAGGGACGAGAAGGTCTCAGAGGTCCTATCGAGGATGAAGAAGTACCACCTGAGGGAGCTGCCAGTGCTCGATGGCGACAGGCCGATCGGGTTCGTCGGGTACTCGTCCCTGCTCCTGAGGAGGAGCCTGCCTCTCTCGGCAAGGGTGGACCAGGTCATGCTGCCAGTACCCCGGCTGGTCGAGGACATGAAGGTCACCAATGCCGTCGAGGAGCTCATGTCATCGGGCGTGAGAAGCGCCCCGGTGGTCAGGAACGAGAAGATGGTCGGCATACTTTCACGGGCCGACCTGATCAAGCTCGTCGCCCAGGCCGACCAGCTCAAGGGGAAGCTGGTCCGGGAAGTCATGACCTCTACGCCTCTGTCGGTCAGGCCTGACGAGGGCATACGCAGGGCGGAGATACTGATGAAGAACCTGATGGAGAAGACGCTCCCCGTCGTCGACGAGAAGGGGAAGCTCGTCGGATCGATCAGCATGCACGACGTGCTCGACATCGGCTGGAACGCGAAGGACAAACAGCCTATGGATCACGTCGTCGGCAAGGAGAGAGAGGCGCCGGACGTGAGGGTCAGCGGGATTATGAATGAGGAGCCGATCACGATCTCTCCCGGCGACACTCTCGAGAAGGCGGCAAGGACGATGCTGGACGCTGATATTGCCACGGTGTTCGTCGAGGAGTCTGGCAGGCTCGAGGGTGTAATCTCACAAGCGGACCTCATGGAGCAGATTATCAGCCTGAAGGAGAAGGAAGGAGTCTATGTCCAGATAACGGGACTCGACGAGCATGACCCGGACGTGCTCGATACGCTTTACGGGCAGATCGAGAAGTCCATGAACCGGGTCAACAAGATCAAGAGGCACTTTCCGAGGGTGTTCACGGTCCACGTGGCGAAGCACAGGTCCGAGGGGTTCAGGGCGAAGTACAGCATCCAGGCGAGGCTCACAACAGACCACGGGATGTACTACGCGAAAGCCTCTGACTGGTCCTTGTTCAAGACGATGGACCAGATGCTCGAGTACCTCGAGAAGAACATCAAGAAGGAGCACGAGAGGGACATCGAGCTCAAGAAGGTCCGAAGGCGGCTCTAGTCAGAGCTTCCAGTACTGCGAAGCGACCTGCTTGCAGCGCAGGATGTTCGCGCGCCCGACGCAGCTGTTGTCCATGATGTCTGTGAATTCCAAGGGCACTTCCACGCCCTCGGTCTCCCCGATCGTGGCGGCGACCACCTCCGAGAGGGCCTGAATATTGTACCCGCCCTCGAGCATGAAGGCTATCCGACCACCGCACATCTTGGAAAGCTTGATCAACTCGGCCGCTTGACGGACATGACCTTCGGACGAGAGTGCGAGCGTGCCCAGGGTGTCCTTATAGTGAGTATCCACGCCCCAGCTCGCCAGGATGGCGTCCGGCTTGAACTGGCTCACGATGGGCTTTATGATCTCCATGTGCGCGACGTCGAAGGTGGAGTCTCCGCTCCCCGACGGAAGTGGAAGGTTGACCGTGAAGCCCTCACCCTCCCCTT
>Ga0153915_10000836_pt1 | contig 28339 bp, 29 predicted proteins | sample Opewatmetagenome_2_FD_107003 | JGI IMG/M metagenome (GOLD analysis project Ga0153915, IMG submission 107003) | Freshwater wetland microbial communities from Ohio, USA - Open water 3 Core 3 Depth 3 metaG | ecosystem: Environmental > Aquatic > Freshwater > Wetlands | place: USA: Ohio, Lake Erie...
GCCAGGCCTTTACAGAGGCGGGTTTTGATAGGATCTCCGACGGCACGGCAGCAGAAGTAATAAAGCCGACCTCAGGCGGAGAAATGAGAAGATTCACGGTCTTCCTGGCGACAGGACAAAAGAGTAAACGGCCCTGATACAATATGTTGATAATGGAAAAAGACAATATAAAACATGTCAACCTCCAACCCGGTGAGTACTTTGTCTCCAGGGAAAACGTTATCATATCGACGATTCTAGGGTCATGTGTCTCTGCATGCATTTATGATCCTTTTGTCAGGGTCGTGGGGATGAATCATTTTCTCCTCAGCAGCAAACGGTATGCCAGAGATATGCAATTCTATCTTACCGATGCAGGGCGTTATGGGATCAACGCAATGGAACTGGTTATCAATGAAATGCTCAAGCTTGGCGCAAAACGGGAACGCCTGCGCGTCAAGGCCTTTGGAGGGAGTTCATTGTTGGGAATGGGGGACAAGGAGAATTTTCTTTGTGTGGGAGAGGTGAACTGCCGTTTTATATCGGATTATTTAAGGAACGAAGGTATCCCCCTGGTAGCTTCGAATCTGGGCGGAGACAGGGGAAGGGTAATACGGTTCTCATCTGCTGATTTTTCCGTGGTCATGAGAAGAATCGGGAAATCAAGTGCGCCGAAAGTAGCAGAGGATGAAAAACGGTTCTGGCTCAGATCGCTGGAAGAACAGAAGAAGAAAATCACTGAGCCTGATCTTTGGGACTGAAACGTCTCAGCCGGATCATTGTCAGGATTGAATTCATCCCAGGCCATATTCCCTGATCTTGGAGATGAGTATCGGGCGGCTGATCTCAAGGATCTTGGCCGCCTGTGAACGGTTGCCGCCGGTAAGATCAAGGGCCTTGCGTATAAGCTCTATCTCAAGTTGCCTTGATGCCTTCTTGATCGAGAGGCTGTGCATCGATTCCTCCGACGGAATGAATTGATTCTTCGATGTTATAGATGACGGAAGATCCGATGGGGTTATGAGATTATTCCTTGCGAGGATCATTGCCCTTTCTATGACATTTTCCAGTTCTCTGATATTCCCCGACCAACTGTGGGCAAGGAGAAAGGCCGTTGCATCAGAGGAGAGCCCTTCAATCTTTTTATCCAGTTTTCTGTTGAATACATCGATAAAATGCCCGGTCAGGAGCGGGATGTCCCCCCGTCTTTCCCTGAGGGGAGGCAGGTGAATGGTCATGACATTGATCCTGTAAAAGAGGTCCTCACGGAACATCCCATGTTCCACCTCCTTTTTCAGGTCTTTGGATGTGGCGGCTAAGACCCTGGCATCTATCTTCCTGGGCTGAGTTGCGCCAAGAGGAGTAATCTCCTCCTCCTGTAGTACTCGGAGAAGCTTGACCTGAAGCTGTACAGGCAATTCTCCTATCTCGTCAAGGAAGATCGTACTCTTATCCGCCTCTTCAAATAAACCGGGTTTGTCCCTGACCGCATCGGTAAAGGCCCCTTTCCTGTATCCGAACAATTCACTTTCAAGAAGGGTCTCCGGTATGCCCCCGCAGTTTACTGTAACCATATGCCTCGCGGCCCTGGAGCTCTTTGAATGTATGGCCTTGGCAATGAGTTCTTTGCCGGTTCCGCTTTCACCTGTTATAAGCACCGTTGTCTTATGATCGGCAACCCTGTCGACAAGTTCAAAGACACCGGCCATGGCCTCGCTTCTGGCTACAATATTTCCGAATGAATATTTCTGTTCAATCCTCTTTATCCTGTTCTGAAGCCTTATGTTTTCTTCCTTGAGACTTTCACGCTCTTCGGCCTTTTTCAGAGCAAGAAGGGCCTCATCGGCCTTGAAAGGTTTTGATATGTAGTCATAGGCGCCGAGTTTCATGGCCTCAATCGCAGTATCTATTGTCCCGTAGGCAGACATCATGATGAATGTCTTTTCAGGATATTTTGCCCGCGCCGTCTTTAAAAAGGTTAAACCGTCCATCCTGGGCATCCTGATGTCACAGAGTATAACATCAAAGGACTTTGCACCCATCTTGGAAAGACCTTCCATGCCGTCGGAGGCTGAATCCGTGATATAACCCTCCTTGCCGAGCATCACCTGGAGCATATGGCGCATGTTTATTTCATCGTCGATAATGAGTATATCCCTGCCGGAAGCTGTCATATGTGTCCTCCTTGAAGCTGTTTATCAAGGACAGGAAGATTGATGATGATGGACATGCCTTTTCCCCTTGCGCTTTCAGCGTGGATCGTCCCTCCCTGTGCCTCGATTATCATATAGGATACTGAAAGTCCCAGGCCTGTTCCCTTGCCCGGTTCCTTGGTTGTATAAAAGGGATCAAAGATATGATGAATCTTATCTCCATCTACCCCGGGGCCGTTATCGGTGATCCTTATTTCAATGGAATCATCATTATTATCTGTCCTTATAATAATATTATTTGACCCGTTGCAGTCGGCAGGAGATCCTTCATTTAATACATCCGCGGAATTCATAATAATATTTAAAAAGACCTGTTGTAACTGACCTGAATCGGATAACGCCATATCTCTTTCGGCATTAAAATCCATCAGGATGTTTATCCCCTCCATCAATGGATGAGGCTTAAGCATGCTCACGGTTTCAGATATAAGCCCATGGATGCGGTTTTCTTCCTTCTTTCCTCCTGCGGGCCTTGAAAAGTCAAGGAGCTGTCTGATAATTACATTTATACGGGTAATCTCTGATTCTATCCGATTCAGGAAGTCATTTTTTTCATCGGCGGTTACTTCTACCTTTCTAATCAACTCCAGATATCCCAGGATGATCCCCAGGGGGTTGCCTATTTCATGTGCAATGCCTGCGGCCAAACGCCCGACAGAGGCAAGCTTTTCCGACTGGATTATTTCATCCTGAGCCCTTTTAAGATCTGCATTGGCCTTTTCCAGAGAAGAGATATGACGTTTCAACTCCTTTTTATTCTCATCCAGCCTTTGGAGCATGTTGCTGAGAGAGCGGGACAGATTCCCGATCTCGTTGCCGGAATCCTCAGTCATGGGAGTGATTATGTCCTCTTCCCTGTATCTTTCAGTCATTTTGAGAAGACGGTGGATAGGAGTAACAACGATCCTGGATAAAAGGTATATCCCCACTATGGCGAGGATGATGGTGTCAAGGATAATATAGAAGAGGACCAGCCTTTCGGACTGCCTGATAGATTGATAAATCGAATCAAGTGATGAACTGACAGTTACACCGCCGATAGTCTTCCCATGATAAAGCAGGGGAGCGCTGACAGCGATATTTTTTCTGCTCAACCAGTAGACCCCCCATATGCTTCCTGTATAATTAATTGATGATTCCGGTGTCTCCAGGGATGTCCTGGCCTGATTCAAGAGGAAACTGTTATCTTCATCTGATGCAGCTGTTGAAAAGGATGTGTTGCCGAAATTATCTATTATGACATATTCCGAATAACCTCCGGCAGTCAATAGATCATCGGCCTCTTTTTTTAAATCCCTGTCCTGAAAGAGGCTGTTCAGGGGCATCTTTCTGTCTTCAATGAGATTGCCGAGATTCAGGCCAAGCGCATGGATCAGGAGTTTCCCGGCTTCTATCTTGGCCTGGATAAGACTTCTTTGCGAAAGATTCAACATGGCGACATTGACAAGGAGCATGGCGGCGACAATAAGAAATAAAAGCTGCGCCAGTATTCCTGTCCTCAGACCATAAAATTTAAGGTTCAAATTATCTCCTGAATTTTGTCAATTGCTAACTGTTCTCCATCAGTAAATCAATCGTTTTCGGACAGGCACTACCTGAATAATTGAAAATAATAGAATTCAATTTCATGACCGAAAAAGAGATAGACAAATGCCCCAAGAACCAGAAAAGGACCAAAGGGAATCCTGGCCCTCAGCCCCTTTCTGGACAGGACAAGCGTCCCGCCGCCGATAATACTGCCGGTAAGCGATGAGATCAATATTATTAAAGGCAGTGCCCGCCAACCCATCCAGGCCCCGATCATGGCCAGCAGCTTGATGTCTCCTCCTCCCATTCCTTCTTTTCCTGTCAGTTTTTCGAATCCTGCCGCAACAATATAAAGGATGCCTCCTCCTGCTATGATCCCTATAACCGAGTCATACCATGTAATATCGTAGATTGAGACATTGCTGAAGATAATCGTTACTGCAAGCCCTGCAAATATGCCCGGTATTGAGATGATATCAGGAATAATCTGATGTCGAAGATCGATAAAACTTATCACAATAAAAGCTGATCCCAACATCAGGAAGGCCAGATATTGTCCGTAATCAGGATAGAATTTTACGAAGAGGGACAGGCTCAAGAGACCTGTCAGCAGCTCTATAAAGGGATACAGGAGGGATATCGGCTGCCGGCAGCTCCTGCATCTGCCAAGGAGGAATATATAACTTATAATGGGGATATTATCGTAAAAATTTATCCTCTCTCCGCATCCCGGACAACCTGATGGAGGGGTGACAATCGATTTTTTAAGGGGGACCCTGTATATACATACATTTAAGAAGCTCCCGATGATAAGGCCGAATACAAAAATGAAGATCATGCAAATAGAATAGGACATGGGTTTGAAAATGCCTCCTGTGTCTCCGCATATAATTTGTGGACCTGAAGAATATAATTGCTCATTATTCTTTTTTCAGGAGCCTTTTGTCAAGATTATGTAAATGATTTAATAGCCTGTATAGGATTGACAACTTTAATCTTTTAAGATAGGAACTCGTTATTATGATAATATCAATCAACCCGCAAAATCCCCAGCAGCGCCTGATAAAAAAGGTGAGCGAGGTCCTGGATCAGGGCGGCATTATAGCTTACCCTACGGATACCTTTTATGGCATCGGATGCGATCTGTACAATAAAAAGGGGATTCAGCAGATACATAAACTAAAAAATCGTCCCTTGAATCAGCCTTTCTCAATTATTTGTGACACGCTCAAGGAGATCAGTAAATATGCCAAGGTCTCCGATTATGCCTATAAGATGATGAAAAAGCTTCTCCCCGGGCCATATACCTTCATCCTGGAGGGCACCAAACTTGTTCCCAAGATAATGCTGACCAAGCGTAAGACAGTCGGTATTCGCGTCCCTGATAATACTATCTGTCTCAACATTGTCAGAGAGCTCGGCAGACCCATAATAAGCACAAGCGCATTAATAGAAGATCCGTCTCTAATCCAGGATTCCTACTCTTCATATCTTGAAATGGTAATTGACGGCGGGGTGTTGTATCCGAGCCCTTCAAGCGTTATCTCGCTTATAAACAATGAGCCGGAGGTGATACGAGAGGGGAAGGGCGATGTAAGTATGTTCCTTTAACCTGATGTATTGGAAAGGCCATTCCATTTATATTCTATAACAGGTTTAATATTATCGGAAACAGCCTTTAAAACGGCCTTGCTGGCGCTACTGAAAATTATATCCCATAGTTTAAGATTTTTTTCCTCGGAATAAACCAGGTCCGCATCACCCTTGATGCCTGATAAGCCGGCTGCCAGACTAACCGCGTCCTGGAAATTGCCCAGCTGATCGACAAGGCCTAATCCCATTGCTGTTTCACCCGAAAAGACTCGTCCGTCGGCAATCTCCCTTACCTTCTCGACCGGAAGTTTCCTCCCTTCAGCGACTGCCTTTATGAACTGCTCCTGGATGTTCATGACTACGCCGTTCATCAGATTTTTTTCGCGTTCTGTGAGTTCTCTGAAGGAAGATCCGGTATCCTTGAATTCGCCGCTTTTTATGACCTCCATAGTGATGCCGATCTTTTTTGAAAGCTCATCTATACGCATAAATTCCATGATGACCCCGATGCTTCCGGTGATGGTGCCGGGGTTGGCGACTATTTTGTCGCCGGCAGCGGCGATATAGTATCCTCCGGATGCAGCAGTGTCGCCCATGGAGACGATGACCTTTTTCGTTTGTGTGGTCTTCCTGACCTCTCTGTATATCTCCTGTGAAGCCCCGACGCCGCCACCCGGGGAATTGATCCTTAATATAATAGCTTTTATATGTTTATTTTTATTAAACTCAATGAGTTGCTGTAGGATGGCATCGGAATCCGTTATCTCTCCCGATATATTGATGACTCCGATCTTATTTGAAAATCCAAGACCTGAAGAAGAGCCAAAGAAACCGGAAACGACGGACATCACAATGCCCAGGAAGATGACGGCTATCCCTAAAATGGCAAGGACTATAAAGACCGGGTGTTTATTAATTGACATATTATAATTTGATAGGTGGTATAAATAATTAACCGGATCCCTCTTTAAAAATGGGGGATCCGGGGGTATTGTAAAATATTAAAAAAATAGACATTGCCTGATCAGGATACCAATTCATCCTTCTGGGTATCATCTTTATCTTCAACAGGCATCTCTTTTTCAACAGAGGCTTCCTGCTGGGCTTTGTCGGCTTTTTCGGCGGATGTCCTGGCTTCGAGGCCTGCCATCAGCAACTCTCCCAGATTGGAAGTAGCCTCTTTGCCGTTATTCAGATATCGTTTATAATTATCCTTTTCTTCGCCTTCTTCCAGCTGTTTGATCGAAAGCCCGATCTTCTTTTCGTCTTTGGAGAGATTTATTACCTTTGCCTGAATGACATCCTCAACCTTAAACCTGCTTAATGGGTTGCCGCCTTTCTCCTTTGTCAATTCGGAGACATGGATAAGACCCTCAATGCCCTCTTCAAGCTCTATAAATACGCCGAAATCGGTTATATTCGTGATGGTGCCGGTAACCCTTGTCCCTGGTTTGTATTTAACAGGGATCTCATCCCAGGGATCAGGCGTCAATTGTTTAATGCCAAGAGAAAAGCGCTCATTAGCCTCATCAATGTTGAGGACCACCGCCTGCACTTCCTGACCTTTTTTATAGACCTCCGATGGGTGTTTTATCCTTTTTGTCCAGGATATGTCGGAGATATGGACTAGACCGTCTATGCCTTCATCAATGCCTATAAATATGCCGAAATCAGTGATATTTTTTATCCTGCCTTCAATTGTCGTTCCGATGGGGTATTTTTCTCCTATGACTGCCCATGGATTTGGTTCAACCTGTTTCAGCCCCAGGGAGATCCGTTTATTGACAATATCTATATTCAATACTACAGCATCAACGACATCTCCGATCTTCAGCATCTGTGAAGGATGCCTGATCTTTCTGGTCCATGACATCTCCGAGACGTGTATCAGACCTTCAATCCCTTCTGTTATTTCAATAAATGCCCCATAATCCGCCAGACTTACTACCTTGCCCGTTACCTTTGTGTTTACAGAGTATTTCTGATCGGCATCGCTCCATGGATCCGCATTCAATTGTTTGAGTCCAAGAGAGACCCTTTCTTTTTCTGTGTCGAATTTCAAGACCTTTACTGTAATCTGGTCTCCTACCTGATAGAGTTCCGATGGATGACCTACTCTGCCCCATGAGATATCGGTAATATGAAGCAATCCGTCTATGCCTCCAAGATCGATAAAGAGACCATAGTCGGTAATGTTCTTGACTGTTCCCTGTACAACAGAACCCTCTTCAATCTTTTTCAGGGTGGTTTCCCTCATGGATTTACGGTCTTTTTCCAGGAGAGCCCTTCTGGAAAGGACAATATTCGATCGGCGCTTATTATATTTAAGTATCTTAAATTCATGTCTGGTGCCTATCAAGGAATCGAAGTTCTTAATAGGTTTAAGGTCGATCTGAGATCCCGGAAGAAATGCCTGAAGCCCTATATCCACCGCCATCCCTCCCTTTAGACGGGAGACAATCTGACCGCGGATGGTGCCGTCTGCCTCATATATCCGCTTGATCTCGTCCCATATTTTGATCTTTGCGGCCTTTTCCTTGGAAAGAATAATGCGTCCGTCCTCATCCTCTCTCTTTTCCAAAAGCACGTCTATCTTGTCGCCGACCTTTGCAGTCACGTTGCCTTCAGGATCAATAAATTCGTTGAGCCTGATCTGGCCTTCGGATTTATACCCTATATCGACTAAGACATACTCTTTGCCGATCATCACGATTTCTCCGGAAACAAGCTCGCCTTCCTGAATGGTCTTAAGGCTCTTTTCATATAAAGACTTAAAACTGTCATCCCCTGAACTGTCATCCTTCAGGTTGACACCCTTTCCACTGCCGCCGGATTGTACCTCGTCCAAGAAATCCTGATCATAGGTTGAAATATCATTATTCTCTTCATTGTTGTCGTCCAGGCTACTCTCATTGATTTGGTCTGTTGGTTTGTCCATTAACGTAAATACCCCCTAATTGTAATATTCCAAAAAATTGGAATTAGATATTATTCATCCGGAAACGGTTATTTTATCCGATCTGACGCCTGCCTTTTAATGTACAACACAAGTCCGCAGGTCAGTCATGATCTTATTTTATTTCTCATAAATCGGCATAATCCATGGAAAATACTAATATATCCTAGTGGATAAAGCTGTAAAATCATTTGGATTAAAATTTTCGTATCCGAACAAACTCTATATATTATGCTATTGTTAACAAATATCAACATAAACATCAATAAGCATAATAATTTTTTTTCTTCAGAACCATAGTTGTTTTACGGAGGATATGGGATTTCGTTATAAAAGTTTTCGGACAGGATTTAATCTTCTTTGCATGGTTTTCCGGATTCGGCTGATATGCCGATTTTTTTTACTATAGTTTCAATAACCTGCTCAATGTCTATCCCTGTTGTATCGATAATATCCGCGTCCGCAGCGGGGCGCAGGGGCGCTATGGAACGTCCCATGTCCTGCTCATCCCTTCTTTTAAGCTCCTCTTCAACCTTATCTCTGGATATGGATTCACCGCGGCCGAGCCTTTCCATATATCTTCTTTGAGCCCTTTCGGGGATTGATGCCGTGACGAAAAACTTATAGTCTGCATCCGGAAAAACCACTGTGCCCATATCCCGACCTTCAGCGACCAATCCTCCTGTCATGCCGATCTTTCGCTGTAGTGTGGTCATGGCCTCTCTTACCTCTTTAACAGCGGATATCTCTGATGCCATCATATCCATTTCGGGACTTCTTATCTCAGAGGTTATATCTTCATTGCCCAGTAATATCTTCTGACTATTGCCGCAGGGCATGAAATGCAGATCAAGCTCCAGACACATGTTAAATAATCCCGGACCATTGCCGAAATCAATCCCCTTTCTTACAGCCTGTAATGCCGAGGCTCTATACATTGCCCCTGTATCAAGATATTGAATGCCGAGCCTTTCCGCGATAAGGCGGCTGACTGTACTTTTCCCTGATCCTGAAGGCCCGTCAATGGTGATTATCATTTTCCAGTACCTTTTTAAAGGTCTTAATAAATCTCTCGTTTTCTTCAGGGAGGCCCGCATTTATTCTTATAAAGTCCTTTAGCCCGAAGCTTTCCATTGAGCGGATTATAACACCTTCCCGGAGCATCAATTCATATGTCTTCTTTCCACCCAGCGGGGATTTTATCAAAAAAAAGTTGGTTTGGGTAGGGCGATATTCGATGCCCAAACCATTAAGTTCTGTAAAGAGATAATCCAATCCTTCCTTTACAACCTTGAGTGTCTCCGACACAAAGACCTTATCATCAAGCGCTGCCGTGGCAGCAGCCTGGGCAAGGAGATTTACGTTGAAGGGTTGTCTTACCCGATTCATGTAATCAATAATCTCCTCTGATGAAAATCCATAACCGATTCTGAGACCGGCAAGCCCGTATAGTTTTGAACAGGTCCTGAGGACAATTAGCCTTGGGTAGTCCTTTATGAGTTCAAGCCCGTCTGCAATATTATTATCCGTTACAAATTCAACATATGCCTCATCCAGCACTACAACGATATCGCCTGGCAGGGTTTTTAAAAATTTTTTTATCTCAATCCCGGTAAGTGCTGTACCGGTTGGATTATTGGGGTTATTAATGAATACAAGCTTGGTCTTGTCGGTAACCGCATCAAGAATGCCTGCAAGGTCGATCTTAAAGTCCCGAAGTGGGACGGATATCAGCCTGCACCCCGCACTTGTCGTTATCTTTTCATAGAAAAGAAATGTGGGAAAGGCCTGTATGACCTCTTCACCTTCGGTCAAAAAGGTTCGGATCGCCAGTTCAATCAAATTATTTGAACCGTTGCCTATAATTATTCTGTTAATCGTCACATTATATATATCCGCCAATTTGGACTTCAGGTAATAACCGCTGCCGTCAGGATATCTATTGATCTTATTTACATTATCGATAATAGCCCGTACAGCCATGGGAGACGGGCCCAGGGGATTTTCGTTGGAAGCAAGCTTAATCGATCCTGATATCCCAAGTTCTCTTTCAAGCTCCTCAATGGGCTTTCCGGGAGGATAGGGTATAAGACTCTCAATTCCTTTGGTTGTAAGCCTTTTCATAATTTCACTCATAAAAAATTTGATTTAAGATATAATGATAAAGTTTTTATCTCAGGCTAAAATAAATATCAAGGTTTTTGGTTTTTAATATTTTGCATCCGGTTTTATTGTGTAAAAAAAGACGCTTGACCTTGTCCAATTATTTTTATAATCTTCAATAGTTGTTAACAGGTCAGGTTGATTGAATATGTCCGGCGCCTGATTACTTTAGTGACATTATCATGTCAATGATGATATGTTCTATCCACTCAAAGAGCTTTTTTCTGTTTTTTTAGAAGGAAAGACTTGACTTAGGGTTCTTAATTAAATATCAATATGGTCCTGATAATAAAGCGGAAAGATCCTTTATCTTTTTACGCAGGTATATATCGATACCGGGAAATCATTACTTTTTAAGATAGGAGATATATGAATAAATCACAACTCATTGAGGCCCTTGCTAAAGCGGAAGACCTGGCTCTGAAAAAGGCGGAGGAAGTCGTAAATACCGTTTTCGGTGACATGGAAAAGGCCCTTATCAGGGGAGAGCGGGTCGAGATCAGGGGTTTCGGCAGCTTTAAGATTAAGAATTATGAAGGCTACCAGGGAAGGAACCCCAAGACAGGTGAGATCATCAATGTAGCGCCCAAGAAACTCCCGTTTTTTAAGGTCGGCAAAGAACTTAAAGAAAGAGTCGATATATCCTGAATGCATGATGCCTGCCTTGATCGTGTCGTAAGGGGGGACAGCGGCGCCCTGGAAACCCGGATCCGCTTACAGGGGATGGAAGTTCCCTGTTAAACCCGGCTTTAAAGTGTCCTCTGACTGCCTTGAGGAAAAGTGGACCGTGCGTGACAGACGCTTATGAACCCCGTCAGATCCGGAAGGAAGCAGCGGTAAATAGGGCGGTTTGTGTCGTTTCGGAATCTATTTTTACTCAGGGCAATCAGGGGACACTTAGATTTTTTTAATGAAGGCATCATGAAAAGGCTCTATCCTACAGTCTATGCCCTTATATAAAGAAGACGTCATTAAATTCGCTGTTAACTGTTCCCCGGGAAACATCCCTTATCTCCAGTTTAATTCACTTCAAAGACAAGGAAATCTGGCACACGGCATCTTCACCCGAAAAGGTGGTGTGAGCGGGCGTCCCTATGAAAGCCTTAATGTATCATACAACACCGGTGACCGGCCTGACTGCGTGACCGAAAACCTGACCTTAATCAAAGATGAGATAGGAGCAGGGGAAATCATGTCCATGCATCAGGTTCATGGAACAGCGATGCTTGTAATGCATAAAGAAAATCATTATCATCCTTCAGACTCAGGTGCGGACGCAATTATCACTGATATCCCTTTGATGGGGATCATGGTTAAACAGGCCGATTGCCAGGGGGTAATATTATATGATGCCGTTAAATCGGCGGCGGCTGTTGTCCATTGCGGCTGGAGGGGAAACGTCCATGATATCCTGGGTTTGGTTGTAAAGAGAATGAACCTGGAATTCGGGTGTGAAGCTGCGGATCTCCTGGCCGCCATCGGCCCTTCCCTTGGCCCATGCTGCGCGGAGTTCAGATCCTATAAAGAAATATTCCCTGAAGAGTTCAGCGATTTTATGGTGCGTGACAACCATTTTAACCTGTGGGAGATAAGCCGGATGCAGCTTTTAAGGGCGGGTCTTATAAAAGATAATATTGAAATCACAGAGATCTGCACAAAATGCAATACTGAGTTTTTTTATTCCTACAGGGCAGAAGGGGATACCGGTAGATTCGGGACAGTTGCCATGATAAAAGGATGGAGCAATCCTTTTTAGACTATATGGGATTATTTTTATTTACTCTTAAAATATCGGTTCCGGAATAAAGCTATCAGCTGTCAGCATTCAACAAAATCTTCAAAAAGATTTTATTAGCTGATAGCTGACTTCTGAAAGCTTTAGTCGGAAATTTTCGATTTCCGGCCGGATGTTAATTAAAATCCGTGCGCATGCTGTAGACATAGCCGCCCAGGAAGCTCTCCACCTTTCCGTCCAGTTTATGAATGACAGCCCGCATGGTCTTGTTTGTCGTATGGACCTCTGCCGTGAAGCCTCGGATGCCGTCTTTCTTGGCTACCCTTGCCAGATATTTTATCATGAAAGAACCGATCCCCCTGTTCTGCCAGTCGTCCTGCACAACAAGGCCCACCTCTGCACGGTTGGTCTTCTCATCAAGATAGTATCCGCCAAAGGCGATTATCTCCTCTTCCGCTGCATGAGGTATCGTGCCGACGATGCCGACTTCCTTCCTGTGATCGATATACACAAAATCCTGGATCTGTTTTTGCGGTATCTGTTTCATATCCCAGCCGAAACGATAATAAACAGTCCCCTTGGAGAGTTTGTAAAAAAGGTCTCTCATCCTGGATGAATCGGTCGGATGGATCGGCCGGAATTTTACCTTTGTCCCGTCATCAAGATACATCGTTGTAGTAAGACCCCTAGGATTGACAAAAAGCTTTCCAAGCTTTCCTTCAACCCCGGCCAGCTCAGGTACGACATATCCGTATTCAATAGCCTTTTTAAGCAGCCCGGCGCGATAATCAGGATGCGCGACGCTGATAAGGGACATGGTGCGGTCCTGGATATTTTTTCCGTGCAGATAGGCGGTGCCGTACTCGGTGACTATATAATGGACATCGCCTCGTGGAGTGACAACGCCGGCCCCTGGAGTCAGCTGTGCTACTATCCTTGAAACAGTCCCCCCTTTTGCCGTGGAAGGCAGGGCGATGATGCTTGTTCCTTTGGGAGATCTGTTGGCGCCCCGGATAAAGTCCGCCTGACCGCCTATGCCTGAGATAAACTGAGTGCCGAAGGAATCGGAACAGATCTGTCCGGTAAGATCTATTTCAAGTGCGGTGTTGATGGCAATCATCCGGGTATGCTGTCTGATTATACCGGGATCATTCACATATTCAGTTCTTCTGAATGAGAACATTTCATTATTATCGATAAAGTCATAGAGCTTCTTTGTCCCCAGACAGAAACTTACCACGATCTTTCCCTGGTCAAGGTTCTTCTTCTTTCCTGTTACCGCCCCTGATTGAACAAGCTCAACGATCCTCTCCGTGAGCATATCGGAATGAATGCCGAGGTCCTTTTTATCCTTGAGATAATCCATGCAGAACTGGGGTATCTTGCCGAAGCCAAACTGGATGGTTGAACCGTCTTCAATGAGTGACGATACGGATTCGCATATCCGGACATCTTCATCATTGATTTCTATCCTGGGCGACTCGAGGATAGGTTCATCTGCCGCAATGATAATATCAAATTCATAAATATTTATCAGACTGTCTCCCTGTGTTCGCGGCATCTGTGGGTTGACCTGGGCGATTACTATCTTTGAGCTTTCCACCGCCGCCTTTGCCACATCCACCGATATCCCCATGCTGCACATCCCTCTATCATCAGGCGGGGATACCTGAATCAGGGAGATATCAAGAGGGAGCTGCCCGTTGCTGAAAAGCTTCGGTATGTCAGAAAGCATAATGGGCGTATAGTTCCCAAGTCCCTCGCTGATGGAGGTGCGGATATTCTCTTCGGAGATATAAAAGCTGTTGACCTTGAAACTGTTGGACAATTCCTTTTTTGCGTATGGTGCGTCCCCCATTGTCACCAGCTGGATGATCTCAACATCGACCAGTTGATTGGCCCGATCTGTCATCGCTTTGATAAGCCTTGATGGTTGCGATGTCCCGGTGCCGATAAAGACGCGGTGCCCCGGCGATATCGTTTTAACCGCTTCTTCAGCGGTCTTGGTTGTTATATTAAAATTTTTCTGCCAATCGGTAATTACTTTATTATCCTGTTCTCTATCCATTTTTCACCCAACTTTCCAAAAGCGTTATTCTTGCGTCCGCAGCCACGGACGGCCCTCCAATGGTCCCCACAATAAAAGGGTTGATATCCATCTCCACAATCTGTGGAAAATCCGTCACCAGCTGACTTATGTACTGCAGGCTTACGGCAATGGCATCGATGTCCACTGCAGCCTGTCCTCTTATTCCCTTCAATAGTTCATAGGACTTCGTGGTAACAAGCATCTGCATTGCCTCCTCCTTTGTTATGGGGGCGATATGGAATGCGACATCCTTCATTACCTCCACGAAGATCCCTCCGAGACCGAACATCATCATGGGACCGAACTGCGGATCCCTGGTCATGCCCAGTATCACCTCTCTGCCCTTTGGCGCCATCTGTTCGAGATAAACTCCTTCCAGGCGTGCCTCCGGCATGACGTTTGATATTCGCATCATCATAAGGTCATAGGCATCCCTGACAGCGTCTCTGTTCTGCAGGTTGATCTTGACGCCGCCCGCATCGCTTTTATGAATGATATCCTTTGAAACTATCTTCATGGCCACAGGATAGCCGATATAATCGGCCAGTTCAACGGCCTGGGCGGATGATATGCAGAGGCCGCCCTCCGGAATGGCGAAGCCGTAAGCCTTGAGGATCTTTTTGGCATCCATTTCTCCGATCTGCACATTGCCCATCCTTCTGTACATGTTAAATATCCTCTCCACCCTTCTTTTGTTGACCGGGAAGCGGGTTACAACCCTTGGGTCCCTGTGGGTCCAGAGATTATATTCATACATGGCCTTAAGGGCAGTCACCATGCGTTCAGGACTTGTGAAATCAGGCAGATTTCTGGCCACCAGTTCCTCCAGGGCAGGGAGTGCGTCCTTGCCTCCCATGAAACATGCAAGAAGGGGTTTCGTCCCGTTTGCACATTCGGAGATGACCTTTGCGATATCTATGCCCCTTGTTAAATCCTGGACCGTCAGGAGCGCTACAACGGCATCCACTGACTCGGCCTCAATGGCCGTTTTTACTGCAATATGATAACGTTCCGGATCCGCATCCCCAAGTACGTCTATGGGGTTTCCTACGCTCGCTGCATTGGGCAGTTTTTTCTTAAGGGCCGTTGCGGTCTGATGGTCAAGCTGAGCGACCTTCATGCCGGAATTTTCAACGGCATCAGCGCATATTACACCGAGACCTCCCGCGTTCGTGACTATGGCCACGGAGTTGCCTTTCGGAACAGGCTGCATGGAGAATGCCGTAGCAAAATCATATAATTGTTCAAATGTATCGGCCCTTATAACGCCTGAACGTCTGAAGGCGGCGCCGTAAGCGACATCGGCCCCGGCAAGACTTCCCGTATGGGATGATGCGGCCTTGACGCCCGCGGATGAGGTCCCTGCCTTGAAGATTATAACAGGTTTTTTCTGTGACGCTTTTTCAGCGGCCCTTATGAATTCCTTGCCGTCGACGATGTTTTCCAGGTAACCGACTATAACCTTCGTGTCATCGTCGTCTGCCAGTGCCTCCAGGAGGTCGATCTCGTTGATATCCGCCTTATTGCCGATGCTTATAACCTTGGCCAGCCCTATCTGTCTCAAATCAGCCCAGCGTATTATGGCGCCGCAGACGGCGCCTGACTGGGATATCACTGAGATATTGCCTTTCTTGGGCATATGAACATCAAAACTTGCGTTCATTGAATGATATGTGTTTATTAACCCGAGGACATTCGGCCCCAGCATCCGGACATTATTTTTTCTGCAAATATCCGTTATCTCTTTTTCAAGCGCTGCACCTGTTTTATCAACCTCCTTGAATCCGGCGGTGATGACAACAATCGCACCAACGCCTGCCTTAACGGAACTTATCACGGCATTTTTAACGAATTCCGTAGGCACAGTGATTACACTCATATCGATTTTGCCCTGATATTGAGAAAGTTCCTTGTAGGCCTTGATGTCAAGTATCGTGTCAGACTTGGGATTTACAGGAACTATTGTTCCCTTGTATCCGTGGTTGATGAGGTTAGAAAGCACTGAATATCCAATCTTCCCCGGCACTGAAGATGCACCTATAACAGCGACGGAGGAAGGGTTGAACAGTTTTTCAAGCATATTGTTAACTCCTTTTATAAATTATGATCTGTCTTTCTTCTTTTTTTATATTATGACATATATTTTTACATGAAAATAAATGCATTTCAACAAGTTATTTTAAAATGCGCTTAAGCCCGGGTTGTCCGGTCCTGTCATTGCGGACATGGGAAACCCTTACGAAGATCCAGGGCTGATTCATAAAATTTTGATTGTGTTTTGTCATTTAAGAGATTTCTTGACATAAAATTTGAAGAGGACGATATTTTATTAAACCTGCATGCATGAGAAAGGCGGTTTGTTGACGTCTCTTTTAAGTGCGTGGCTCTCGATCAATATTCAATTCAATTTGTACATTGAATTTTTTCATAGCTCTCAATCATGTTGCTGAAGGGAGGGGAGGATGACGGGAGAATATTTTAACTGCACGCCACGCGATTGGCAATCTTTCCGGCTGAAAAGCGCATCTCGGGCGTTTTTTATGTTGAAGCCTTACACGGTCGCTGATTTATTGAAGAACGTCAGAGAACTGCTGGATAAAGGGCATGAAGAGAATACACATTAAGGCAGTTCTAAGACAAACGCCTTTATCTCATCCCGCACTTTTCGGTAGATTTTTATTGCATCTTTATCGCCCTTTGCGCCTTCCGGCTGAATGGAGGGGTCATCAAATCCCTTATGGATCAACCTGGCTTTGGCAGGATAATAGGGACATGATTCCCTGGCGTTGTCACACAGGGTAATGACATAATCGAATTCAATCACGCCAAGGGAATCGATGCCCTTGGATTGTTGCGAGGAGATATCTATGCCGGCCTCGGACATTACATGAACAGCCATATGATCAATGCCTTTCGGTGAACCCCCTGCTGAATATGCCTCATAGTCGTCATTTCTGAGATAACGCGTCCATGCCTCGGCCATCTGGCTCCTGCATGAATTGCCTGTACAAAGAAACAATATCTTTTTCTTTTCTTTCATTTGATAAACCTCCCTTTGATATTATAACCTAATACGTTGTCAGGGCCAAGACATAATAATTTTTCATCATGGCTTGCATGCAAAATGGCATATCCCCGTCGGTGTTTCCATGACATAGGGAAAATATTTTTTCTTTAACCACAACGCAACATTGACAAGGCTGATGAGGACAGGCACCTCTACAAGCGGACCTATGACTGCCGCGAATGCCACGCCTGAATCTATCCCGAAAACTGCGACTGCTACAGCAATTGCCAGCTCAAAGTTATTTGAAGCGGCGGTAAAACTGAGGGTCGTTGATTGTTCGTAGGTGGCGCCGACCTTCATGGAAAGATAAAAGGAGACAAAGAACATGATAATAAAATAGACACAGAGCGGTATGGCAATTCTGATTACATCCAGCGGCAGCTGTACGATATACTCGCCCTTGAGGGAGAACATTACAAGGATGGTAAACAGCAGGGCGATCAGGGTAACGGGGCTGATTTTAGGTATAAATTTCTTTTCATACCACTCCCTGCCTTTGGTTTTTAATCCGATAATCCTGGTGATGATCCCGGCTATAAACGGGATGCCGAGATAGATAAAGACGCTTTTCGCAATCTGGCCGATGGAGATGTCAACCACAGCGCCTTTCAGCCCAAGCCATTGAGGGATAACCGTGATAAAGATATAGGCATAAAGGGAAAAGAAGAGAACCTGGAAAATGGAGTTAAAGGCCACAAGCCCGGCGCAGTACTCCGTGTCGCCTGACGCAAGGTCATTCCATACAATGACCATCGCAATGCAGCGGGCAAGGCCTATGAGTATCAGGCCCACCATGTATTCATGATGCCCAGACAAAAACGAAATTGCAAGGAGGAACATAAGGATAGGCCCGATCACCCAGTTCTGTACCAGCGATAAAGCAAGCACCTTTACATCCCTGAAAACGAATCCAAGCTTCTCATATTTAACCTTGGCCAGGGGCGGATACATCATGAGTATAAGACCGATGGCTATCGGCATATTAGTAGTTCCAACAGAAAACCGGTTGATAAAATCCTTGATCTCCGGAAACAGATACCCGCTACCGACGCCGACGAACATGGCAAGGAATATCCACAGCGTTAAAAAACGGTCTAAAAAGCTCAGTTTTTTGATGGTCGAATCGGGCATAATACCTCCTCGGAATCATAAATTTTCATAAGTTAATAGTTATTCAAATTCAAATCCGGCCAGATATGCCGTTAATTTTTCTCTGTTGGTCGCGGTCATCTCCGGGCAATGTTCCTGTCCTCGTCCGCCTTCTACCACCTGGGCGGCAAATACCATACAAGTAGGCTGACCGCATTTTCTGCAATTGGTTTTCGGCAGCAGCTTCAAGATCTCCATCAGTTTCGGTTTTGTCTTACCTGTAAAGCGGGGCGTGATATCAGCGCGGTTTTCCCATGCCTGATTTATTTCGGTTGTAAGCCACTCTAAAATCTTGTCAGCCTCTTGTTCGTCTTTCAAGGCGTTGACGGCTATTTCTCTCGCCCCGACTTTAATGATTTTACCGTAGTGATGGAACATCACTTCCGGCGGGTCGTTGCAATATTGATCGCCGCCCAACTCGGCGTTGAGATAGGGCAGCGCCTCGCCTATATCTTCGTTAAGGTACGCATGGCAATGCAGAGATATTGCATTGGGCATACATTCAGGCCTGGAAATTCTCTTAATATATCCTGTTAACAACATATCTGTTCCTTTAAGTGCTTTCTGTATTCCTTCATCAGGACATAAGAGAACTCTTTATGGACACGTTCAGACGACGGAATATAGTTCTTTTTTGCTTCCAGCCTTTTGATGATCTCTTCGGCTGTCTCATCGTTTGCCTTTCTGCCTTCAGAGTAAAGTTCAGCCATTATTTCATCCAGGCCAATAACGGTGACCTGTGTATCATCAGGGAATGTCAGCATGCGCCGGCTAACTGCCGACGGAGGCAAGGCTCAACCGTCCTTTCAACCTTTTTTTTCATCCTGTGAAATTATTTGTTTATTTTGTAATACACCCGCTGGAGTCTTCGGTATATCTTCACCATTTTGTGACATATCTAACCTCCACAATTATTATGCTTCTACAGATACTGACATCATCACGCTAAGCAGAATCCTTTCCTTATCAACCCAGATGGGATTTCATCCCCGATCGCTTTTGCTGGTCCAGCCGTTTCATAAATTCCTTCAGCAACCGGAGCGCCTCTTCGCCGTTTTTATCCAGAAGCGCTGCCTGCATCTGCTGTATTTCCTCATCCGATATGGTTAAGACCATCTATAAACTCCTTATCAAAACCTTGTTGTCCCGCTATTGATCAAGATCGCTGATCTCATTTATTTCTCAAGATGAGGATATGAACGGATTAAAAATAAAATAGATTCCCAGAATCACAATCAATATACATGCTCCTTTTCGGAACCAGTTCTCTGGCCCCTGCCATACACTGTTTTCCATGATGCCGTGCAGTACTGCGGTCGAACTGCCGGCCACGACAATGGGCAGGCAGTTACCTGAGGCAAAGAGCAATATAAAAAGAATACCTGTAGCAATCTGTTTTTGTACCGTGATGATGGCCAGGATGGGGGCGATGAATCCGAATGTGCAAGAACCGGAAAGGATGCCATAGGCCAGGCCCAGGCCGAAGGCCCCGGTAATGCCCCTGAAATTAAGCCGATATAAAAGGCTTCCTGACATGGAGCATTTTTCAACGCCCAGCATCCCGAGTGCTACCCATATTAGAACAATGCCTATAAGTATCTGCCAATAATTGCCTACGTCGCCGAGCATGCAGCCCAGCATGGCGCATATAATGCCGATAAGGGCTATCGTAATAAATAAGCCCAGCGTAAAAAAAACAGCGTATGCCGCCGCATCCCGCGGCTTCATTACATCTCTTTGTCCGGCCACATAGGCTACTATAAGAGGTATGGATGCCAGGTGGCATGGGCTGAAGACTACACTTATCATGCCCCATAGAAAACAACCAAGCGCCGCAATCCACGTGCCGCCTGCGATCCAATCATTTACCGTTAAAAATAATGTATCAAGCATCCTGTCTTTCTTTTCAATTGCTTATGATATGAAATGGAGTTAGCAATAATTCCGGTTCAGCTATTTTACGCCAAGATCTTTAAGCTTTTCGACAATGGCATCCTTTTTTAAAAATCCAACATGACGCGATACTTCCTTGCCCTCTTTATTAAAGAATATTTGAGTGGGGATAGAGCTGATATTAAACCGTTCGGCCTGTTTAGGGTTTTTCCATACGTCGATGAAGATAATATCTGCCTTTCCCTTGTAATCTTTTGACAGCTTTTCAATTATCGGGGCCATCATCTTGCATGGTATGCATTTGTCCGCCCCGAGATCCAGCATGGTGACGGTACCCTTGCGGGGGAGATCAGTATGGGATGCCTGCGTCTCATTTGCAGTTGCCGGCGACACGTTTTCCGAGGGCTGAAACCTCAAGACGCCTGTAATAAAAAGCAGGATAAATAATAGTATTACGCCGAAGAATATTCTTTTGTTCATCTATTCTACCCCCAGTTTTATCAGTTGCTTCAACACCTCTTCCTCTGCGTAAAATCCTTCATGCCGGAAGACCTCTGTGCCGTTTTTATCGTAAAATGCCTGTTGGGGAATTGTCTCTATGCCGAAACGCGTGCCAAGTATCTGTTTTTCACGAACGTTAATAAAGACCACATTAAGGCTTTCAGGAAATTTTTTTCGCATGTTCTCCATGACAGGCTGCATCCTGTCGCATGGTATGCACCCCGTTGCGCCGAATTCTATCATGGATGGTTTGCCGGACATGCGGGCCTTATCAACAGGGTTATCCATGGCAAGGGCATACTGGGCCTTGACCCAATCCTCATTGACACTGAGATCCATTCTTTTGCCCAATTCCAGGAGATAGGAGTTAAAAAGATTCTCTTTTTTTTGTTGAATCATGGCTTCAATGATGACATCTTTTAACTGTTCAAAAGGTGTATTGTCAGTCATGTCCTTGTTTTCTTGATAAAAGGCATTCGCCTCCTCATCTGACACCTTAAGGTCCTTGAATTTTTGGTCCAGATGTGCCTGGATGGCCTTCGTATCTGAAAGATCTTTTGAAACCGTGCCTGATAATCTGGCCTCTCTTGCAAGTACTGCCATCATAGCTTCCTGCTCAAGGATTAAGAACAGGTTCTTGCTCAGTTCTTCACGGATGCCTTCATCTGACTGTTCCAGGGTTTCTTTTATCTGAGCCTCTGTAATCTTAATATCCGGGGCTTCAAGAACTATGCCTTTATCCGTTTTGCGCAACTCAGCCCCCTTGAGGATGCCTGAGGAGAATCCGGGGTATGCCTGTTCTATTGTCTTGTTGCTGCCCTGGGCAATAGCGCCCAGGGCATAGCCGGTAAAAATAAGAGCGACGACGCAAACGATTATATAATAGGTCTTTCCAAATTTTGTTTTCATTCTGACTGCCTTTGTTCTTTATTAACTCGGGCGTTCAGCAAGCTGAGCATCCGCAGGAGGTTGATCCGGAAACAGTGGAACTGCCTTCATAGGCAGTCCGCTTAATCGCGGCTTTTACCCGATCCACATCATCCTGTTTCAGATTGAAATCCTTATTCTTGCCTATTCCAAGTTCCGTGAGTACAACATAGTTTTTAAATGGGACGTCAGCATGTTTAAGGATCGCCTTTGAGCATCCGATATCGCAACCATCAATAACAATGATTTGATCGACGTCTTTTGCCGATTGAACTAACCCGCTGATATGACCTCCAATACCGGCAAGACAGAACATCTTGCCGAATCCTTCCTGTGTAAGCTCCACGGCAGCCCTGTTGGAGAGCTGGCCTACGTTGGAGCCACCCGAACATGACAAAAGCATAATATTTTGATCTTGAGTGCAGCATTCATTCGCCATATCTTTTCTCCTTTTTTAAATGTTTATAATTAGCTATTTTTCTTCCGTCCATGGATACCCACCTATGCACCAAGCATCTTCTTTATATCATCTACCGAGAGCATTTTTCCGACGCTCTTCACGATGCCGTCAATTACGAGGGCAGGGGTCGTCATCACCCCATAACCCATGATCCTGCCGAAATCCGTTACCTTCTCGACCTCGCAATCAACGCCAGCAGCCTTCACAGCCTCCTCGGCGTTTTTAGCCAGCTTCATGCAATTGCTGCATCCTGATCCCAGTATTTCAATCTTCATGTTTTGTCCTCCTCTTTATGTTACTCAATTCTTTCAAAAAGAATCTCTTTACATAATTGCATTAAATAAATACCCAACCGCTATAATGGTTACGGTCATGATGCCGACAAATACGGCCAGAAGCTTTACCTTGAGCACCTTTCTCAATATGATCATCTCAGGCAGCGACAGGGCCGTCACGGCCATCATAAACGCCAGTGCCGTTCCCATGGTTACACCCTTCTGCATCAAGGCATAGACAATAGGGATTACGCCTGCCGCGTTTGAATAGAGGGGAACACCGAGCAGAACCGCTATAGGCACCGCAAAGATATTGTCTTTCCCTGCGTATTTAACAAGAAAATCTTCCGGAACATAGCCATGTATGAAGCCCCCGAGGGCGATTGCGATAATTACATAAAGCCATATCTTAGCCAGGATGTCTTTGGTATTCCATCTCGCATACTCAAGCCGTTCCCTGAATGTCTGAGCCTGGGTTGCCTGTCCCTCACCCATATGTATTTTGTAGACATACTCTTCCACCCACTTCTCCAGCTTGAGTTTTCCGATTATATACCCGCCAAGAAGCGCCACAGCCAGACCCGTACAGATATAGATAGCCGTGATCTTCCATCCGAAGAGACCGAAGAGGAGCACAATCGCCACCTCGTTCACCATAGGCGATGATATGAGAAAAGAAAAGGTGACGCCAAGGGGAACGCCGCCCTCCACGAACCCTATAAATAGGGGCACCGCAGAACAGGAGCAGAAGGGGGTCACGACTCCAAGGAGTGCCGCAAGTATGTTGCCTATAAACTCCTTTTTATGAGACAGTATTTTCCTGGTCTTCTCCGGCGGGAAAAAGCTTCGTATAAAGGAGATCGCGAAGATAATGACGGAAAGAAGCATGAATATCTTTATAGTGTCGTAGATAAAGAATTCCAGCGCGCCTGATAAATGGGTGTCAGGGGAAAGCCCAAAGAGATCATAGACAATATATTTTGAAAAGCTTCCAAGCATGTTTAATTCCAATATGGATATTCCTGTTCAGCTATTTACTCAGATTAAAAAAATTACTTGCAGCAGATATCTTCTCTTCGAATATGAGGGAGGCTGTTTATCAGTTTCTTAATATCAGATTCATCCTCCATCCAGTGCCGGAGATTGCCCAACAGACTTGCAACATAGGGTGAACGGCTTCCATCGGTCGTATAATAATCCACCCATAGACCGTCCTTCTTATGGTCTATTAGCCCGGCATTTTCAAGTATCTTCAAATGTTTTGAAACACTGGGCTGGGCAATCCGTAGTGCTTCTCTCATTTCGCAAACACACATTGTCCTGCGTTGAAGCATTTTAACAATCTTCACCCTGTACGGGTCCGACAGGGCCTTCATCACTTTTATGAAATCATTCATATTTATATCTCCATTATATTCTTGTATGGGAATATAGTTCCGTTTGCTCATTCTGTCAATAATAAAATTTCATCATCAAAAACACACGTTGTTTCCCAAATTGCACACGGAGCTATATTGTAACCCGGACAGGATCAATAGATTGGAAAGTCTCTTTATTTCTACAAACCGGTATTAACCATTTTTTCGAGTGATTTTACCTGGGCATGAAGGGTTAACTTATCAGGTTATAATGGGCTTCGGATCAAAAGCAAGACCGTCAGTAAATTTATTTGCCGGAGGGATTGCCTGCTGATTCGTTTGTTGTGAGGCACTTTTCGCCGATGTTTAGCGGATGGCAATAAGCAATGCATTGTTGCGGGCGCGAAGCGTTCGGCTGTCATGATTCGAAGCTGCCGGTGCAGAGCGAAGCAACCCTGTATGCCTCCGGTCGGCTGGGGGAATCGGTTAGGGCCTGGCTTCTTTTTTAATGAACTTCGCCAGAGAACTGAAAAGTTCCGGAAATAGGATATTTCCCAGAAAACAAAGAGGGAGACAAATTGCATGAAGTCTTTCAAAAACTTTCACAGAAACAGAAAGGGGAAATTATTGAGTTATTAGAAAAGGAAAAATCATTCACAATATTGGAAATAATGAATCGATAATTTAAATAATAAATTGACATGCGTAACCTTAGGGGTTACCATAGGATGCATGATAAAATCATTCAAACATAAAGGTCTGGAAGATTTTTTCTATACAGGAAATAAAAAAGGAATCAGACCTGAACACGCCGGGAGGCTTGAAAGAATTTTAGACCGGCTTAATGCAGCAGGTGAGATAAAAGATATGAACCATTCTGGCTCTTTCCTGCACCAGTTGAGCGGAGATAAAAAGGGTCTTCACTCTGTCAGGGTCTCCGGCAACTGGCGGGTATTTTTTCAATTCATCGACGGTGACGCATATCTCATCGATTATGATGATTATCATCAGGAGATAAAAAAATGAGAAAGATGACAAGACGCCCGACACACCCGGGCAATATTATAAAAGAAGATTATCTTCTGCCCTTGTCCATAAGCATCAAGGATATGGCTGATACCCTTGGCGTCTCCAGAAAGACCCTGTCTAAAATCATAAATGAAAGAGGCGCAATCACGCCTGATATGGCCTTGCGCCTGTCACGCGCCTTCGACACTACCCCTGATCTATGGCTCAATCTACAGCAGAACTATGATCTGTGGAACGCAGAAAATGCCTCAAAAGAATGGCAAAAGGTCAAACCGCTTCCACAAAGAACGCTTCATAGTAATCCATCGCCTTATAGTGAACAAGGCGCATAGGATAAACAGGCATGGAAGGAAATGCCATGCCGCATATTCTAATAAATCATGTCACACATAGATGAAGGGTCAAAAGATAAACCCAGGCTCTTGGCAATGGCTGCCATTGAATTGGCATTCGATGCAGGGATGAATACAAAAAGACTAGGGGTCAGACCTTCATTCTTGACAGATTAATTTGTCAATATTCAAGGTCTGAACCCTATACCTTCTTCCGGGACAGAATGTCATGCCGATCCGGCCACGGCAGCATGGGATATTGATATCATTATTCTGAAGAGGATTGAGATGCGCTGGTTTTGATGTTCCTGTTTTGGTAATTCATTGTCGGCTGTTTGTTCTGATTAAGTCATTCAGTTCAATTGATATTTTGAAGTACCTATTTAGTTTTTAGGGCATCCCACTTTTCAATTCTGTCAAGAATGAAGGTCTGACCCCGGTTCCTTTCCATCCAAAGGGTCAATCTTGATGAGTATAAAAGGGTCAATTTTTGTTAGCGTCGAAGGGCTGAGATCGTGAGTAGGTATCACACATCAACGACAAACGGAAAATAGTCTATAGTTTGTCAACCTAGTCAACAACGTTTAATAGAGCGAGACGAAACAAGGGCCAGACACTGAACTGGGGAACTTTGCGACGTGAGTCCGTCCAGATACGGTAGGAGACTATGCGTTAAAACCCAAGGCAGGAGCTTAGTGCGGTAATTCCGCTCGCTGGGATCTCTGCGGGGGGTGCCTCGTAAGAGGCATTCCTACCGCGAACCCCAGCATTCAACCTGGGTCAATAATAGGTTCCTTTCGGATTAACAACACCAGTGAGACCTTTTTTATTAATTGCCAACTGCATTGCCCTATTGATAAGTAACAAGCTTGGAATCTGTAGGTCATACATATAACCGTTTGGTCCTGTCCAACGCTTTAAATCTGCAATCTGATCTATCCAATTAGCCATGGGACCTGGTAAGTCGATGCCTGCGTAGGATTGCCATAGAGTCTGACGGAGCTTCAGTGCACTCCTGAATGTATGGATAACCCAACCATCAAGCTGGGATAGTTGGTCTTCATCGTTAACGATAGGGTAGTAACTCATCAAACCACGAAACTTGAGGTTTGGAATCGCTCCGCTTACGTATCTCTGAAGCCGGTAGCTGTCAAGTCCACCGTATAAGTAGCGGCGCACTTGATAAAGCGCAACAACGTAATCTAAATCAACTCCGGTTAATCGGCTCTGATTATATATGCCCTTACGAAGTGGCTGAATTAGGTTTTGATAGACTATATAGCTTATCCGTGCTTTGATCTTCTCGACACGCTTCTGAGCGATTGATATATTATCGAGGCTGATTCTGTAGGCCAAGTAGGTAACATCTTGCTTTGCTCTTATTTCAGGGTCTTTGTGCCCTGGGGTCGTCACCAATGAGATGCCTTCTGATTTTTCGATATTGATCGGCGCTCCCATGCGTGTAGCATGGTTGTTGATGATCTCATATGCTTGGACAATTCTATCGTAGCTGTGACTCCAAACTAGCGTGTCATCGGCATAGCGCGCAAAGCCAACGCCAAGTCTTTCTAATTCCCTATCAAGCTCGCAACAAACAGCATTTGCCAAGAACAATGATATGGAAGTGCCTTGGGGAATGCCGCGATCACGGACTTTTCCACCCGTGGGGTAATTGGACAAAGGAGCCTGTTTGCAGGATAAGAATTGTTTGATGATGAAGTGCTCTTCGGTTGTTAGAAGCAAACCCCGCCTCTTAAGAATATCCCAAATGTACTCATGCCGTACGTTGTCAAAAAACTTGCTAAAGTCAAATTCTGCGACATACACACGATCGAGATTGCGCCATTCTGAAGATATACTGATAACAGCGTCATGGGCTCCCTTGTCTTCACGATAGGCATAGGCATAAGCGCTGAACCTGTTCACATTCTTTTTTAATAGAGATTTATAGACCAACCTTGACAACGCAGAGTCAGGCAATTGAAAAACGCAAATCTGCCTTTCCCCCCCATCATCTTTCAAGATTGACTGGATTACAGCGGTGGCAGGCTCGTAGGATTCGTTTCGAATCTTTCTGGCGATGGTGTAGCTGTATTTATCGAGGTTTTTGTTTGCTCGAACCTTGAAAGGATTAAACCTGTCATCTATTGCCCAATATGGAGGATACTTTACCTCTTTGGGAACGGCCGCGCCCAGACGCATCGATTTGCGGGCAATATCCTCATGCAATTGATATAAGTAATCAAAATGCCGAGCGACATGTTTGTCACACTCTTGGCGGAGAATGTTTTTAAGTAATGCGCGCATAATGGTTACAGGACCATACTGTGAACTTGGGCTGGTCGGGGTCCAACTCGAAAAATAGGTTTCCCATTGTGCCTCGTATTTGGGTACGCGGTACGTTTGAACGGCCAGGAAACGTTCCCCAATCGCCCATCAGGTCTTTCCCCTCTCGCCGCTTGGCGATAAGCCCAAGTCCCAGCAAGGTAGGACATTTTTATAACAGCTTTTATGTCCATATTAAAAGGTACTATACCTTTGCTTTATATTAAGTTCCTTCCACTATTTGCGGGTAAATTGTCTGCCTTCAACGACTGAAGAACAATATGGACCGCAGGTAAAAAGGTAAAAATAATATTTTGATTTGACTTTCAACCTACGTTTCTTATTCCGTCCCATTCTTAGTATAAAGTATTCATTTGATAATAGTCAATAACGTAACAGCGTTATATATCAAAAAGACAAAGGGGTATAGTCCCCCATATAGCATAGAAAAAAATTATTTAATAGCTATCCAAAAAAGAAACCTCCTGTAAAATAGAGATATTCCACTATCAACTAATTTAAACAGGAGGTGTCTTATGAATGAAGAGAAGAATAACAGAGTAAAAGAGTTTCGTCAAATCAAGAAAGAGATCCGGGGATCAAGTGAGTATTTGATCATCGGGATTGATGTCGCCAAGGACAAGCACCATGCCTTTTTCGGTATGGCAACAGGAAAGACGTTGCTAAAGCGATTGGTCTTTGAAAACAGCATGGACGGATTTGAAAGGCTGATTGACTATGCAGAGAGTATAAAGACAGAGCACGCAC
>Ga0153915_10000837_pt1 | contig 28338 bp, 25 predicted proteins | sample Opewatmetagenome_2_FD_107003 | JGI IMG/M metagenome (GOLD analysis project Ga0153915, IMG submission 107003) | Freshwater wetland microbial communities from Ohio, USA - Open water 3 Core 3 Depth 3 metaG | ecosystem: Environmental > Aquatic > Freshwater > Wetlands | place: USA: Ohio, Lake Erie...
GCTCGGCTGCATGACGATCCGCCGCGCCTGCCGGACGCGACCGGACCCACTTCGCCACATGTGGCGCGTCCAGCGCAAGCGGCGCGCCGCGGGCAAGGCGCGCCACCGGGCGGCGCGGCTCATTCCCGGAGCCGCGCCTCGATTCGCCGATCCGGGACGAGCCACATGAGCGCGACGAGCACGTAGATGGCGTCGCCCCCCCGCCAGGGACGAGCCCGCTTGGCCTCCGGAGGGCCGCCCGCCCGGATGCGGAAGGTCACAACAAGGTGCAGAGCGATGCGCGGCCGGGTGCTAAGCTCCCTCGCGCCGGTGCGCGGCCCGCGAGAAACGGACGGGCACACCGTGACGCGAAAGGGTTCTTCCATGATCGAAGGCGGATCCAGTCACGGTTCGGGCGCGGTCCTGCGGTACGGGATGGTCGGCGGCGGGCAGAACGCCTTCATCGGCGACGTCCATCGGAAGGCGATCGCCCTCGACGGCTCGGCGACGCTGGTCGCGGGATGCTTCTCCAGGTCGCACGAGAACACCCTGGCGACGGGGAGGTCCCTCGGCGTGGACGAGAAGCGGCTCTATCGCGGCTTCGAGGAGATGGCCGAGGCCGAGTCGCGGCGGAAGGACGGCATCGACTTCGCCGTGATCGTGACCCCGAACGACGTCCACCACCCGGCGGCCAGGGCCTTCCTCGCCCGCGGCATCCACGTCGTCTGCGACAAGCCCCTCACGCTGGAGGTCGCCGAGGCGGAGGAGCTGGCCGCGCTGGCGAAGAAGAAGGGGCTCCTCTTCTGCGTCACCTACACGTACACCGGCTACCCGGCGGTGAAGCAGGCCCGCGAGATGATCGCCCGCGGCGACATCGGCGAGGTGCGCTTCGTCAGCGCGGAGTACCCGCAGGAGTGGCTCTCGACGCCGCTCGAGCGGGAGGGCCAGAAGCAGGCGGCCTGGCGAACGGACCCGCGGCAGACCGGCAAGTCGAACTGCGTCGGCGACATCGGCAGCCACGTCGAGAACATGGTCTCCTACATGACGGGCCTCCGGATCTCGTCCCTCTGCGCGCGGCTCGACACCTTCGTCCCGGGCCGCGTGCTCGACGACAACGCGTCGATCCTGGTGGAGTACCAGGGCGGAGCGAAGGGCCTCTACTGGGCCTCGCAGATCGCCGTCGGTTACGACAACGGCCTGCGCGTGCGCGTCTTCGGAGCCAAGGGGTCGATCCAGTGGGCCCAGGAGAACCCGAACTACCTGACCGTCTCGCGCCTGGGCAAGCCGACGGAGGTCGTCTCCCGCGGCCGCGACCCGTTCTACCCTCACGCGCAGAGCTACTCGCGCATCCCGTCGGGCCACCCCGAGGGCTACTTCGAGGCATTCGCGAACATCTACAGGACTTACGCCGCGGCGCTGGCGCGCAAGAAGGCGGGCGGCGCGCTCTCCGAGGGCGATCTCGACTTCCCGAAGGTCGAGGACGGGGTGTCCGGGGTTCGTTTCATCGGGAAATGCGTGGAAAGCTCGAGCAAGGGAGCCGTCTGGGTGAGCTTCTGACCCGGGAGCATCGCCGGTAATCCGAGGCGCGGGGTCATCGACGCCCGCGCGAGTGGTGAAAGGAGACGCGCATGGCACGGCCAGTCACGCTGTTCTCTGGTCAGTGGGCAGACCTCCCCTTCGACGCGTTGTGCCGGAAGGTGAAATCGTTCGGGTACGACGGCCTCGAGATCGCCTGCTGGGGCGACCACATGGAGGTGCAGAAGGCCGCCACCGACCCGAAGTACTGTCAGGCGAAGAAGGCCGTGATGGCGGAGCACAAGCTCTCGGCCTGGGCGCTCGGCGCCCACCTCGCGGGCCAGTGCGTCGGCGACCTGTGGGACCCGCGGCTCGACAACTTCGCGCCCGCGGACTGCAAGGGCAAGCCGGATAAGATCCGGACCTGGGCGATCCAGGAGATGAAGTACTCCGCCCGCGCCGCGAAGGCCATGGGCTGCGGAGTCGTCACCGGCTTCATGGGGTCGCCGGTCTGGAAGTACTGGTACTCCTTCCCCCAGACCACCGACCAGATGGTCGAGGACGCCTTCCAGGAGATCGTGAGGCTGTGGACCCCCATCCTCGACGAGTTCGACGCCTGCGGCGTCAAGTTCGCCCTGGAGGTCCATCCCACCGAGATCGCCTTCGACTTCTACACCGCCCAGAGGCTGCTGGAGGCCTTCCACCACCGGCCGACGCTCGGCTTCAACTTCGATCCCAGCCACCTGATCTGGCAGGGCATGAAGCCGCACCTGTTCATCCGCGACTTCGCGAAGCGGATCTACAACGTGCACATGAAGGACGCGGCGGTGACGCTCGACGGCCGGTCCGGCATCCTCGGCTCGCACCTCGCCTTCGGCGACAACCGGCGAGGGTGGAACTTCCGCTCGCTCGGCCACGGCGACGTCGACTTCGAGAACATCATCCGCGAGCTCAACGCCGCCGGCTACGCGGGCCCGCTCTCCGTGGAGTGGGAGGACTCGGGCATGGAGCGCGAGTTCGGCGCCAGGGAGGCCCTCCAGTTCGTCCGCAGGATCGATTTCGCCCCCTCGGCCCTCGCCTTCGACGAAGCGATGAAGAAATGACCGATGTCCTGCTGAGGACGGAGGCCATCACCAAGGAGTTCTCGTCGGTCCGGGTGCTCGATGGCATCTCCATCGAGATCCGCAGGGGCGAGATCCTCGGGATCATCGGCGAGAACGGCGCCGGCAAGTCCACCTTCATCAAGATCCTCTCGGGGATCTACACCCCGACCCGGGGAAAGGTCTTCCTCGACGAGAAGGAGATCGCGCTGCGCCGGCACGCCGACGCGAAGCGCGCCGGCATCAGCCTGATCCCGCAGGAGTTCAACCTCATCGGCGATCTCAACGTCTACGAGAACATCTTCCTCGGGAACGAGCTGCGGAGGGCGAGCGGTCTGCTCGACAAGAAGGCGATGATCCGGCGGACCGGCGAGCTCCTGGCGGGGCTCGAGGTCCAGATCGACCCGGAGGCCAAGATCCAGTCGCTGAGCGTCGCGCAGAGGCAGATGGTCGAGATCGCCAAGGCCCTGGCCTACGACTCGCGGCTGCTCATCATGGACGAGCCGACCACGGTCCTCACGAAGCGCGAGATCGACCTGCTCTTCCAGCGCATGCGAGGGCTGAAGGAGCGTGGCGTCACCATCGTCTTCATCTCGCACAAGCTCAGGGAGGTGAAGGAGATCTGCGACCGCGTCATGGTGCTCCGCGACGGCGCCTTCATCTGCCTGGAGGAGGCCGGGGCGCTGCCGATCGACGAGATGGCGCGGCGCATGGTGGGCCGCGAGCTCAGCCAGGTGTTCCCGGCCAAGCGCGCCGGCGACGGCCAGGTGGCCCTGAGGGTCGAGGGGCTCACCGTGCCGGGGGTGATCGAGGACGTGAGCTTCGAGCTGCGCGCGGGCGAGATCCTCGGCTTCGCCGGCCTCGGCGGCTCCGGCCGCACCGAGGTGGCCGAGACGATCCTCGGCATCCGCAAGCCGTCCAGGGGGAGGATCCTCGCCGGCGAGCAGCGCCTCGAGATCCGCGGCCCCGGCGATGCGGTGCGAGCGGGCATCGGCTATCTCTCGGAGGACCGCCAGGGCTCGGGCATCCTGACCGCGTTCGACGTCGTCAAGAACATCACGCTGGTCTCCCTGAAGAGGTACTTGCACCCGCTCATCGACCGGCATCGGGAACAGGAAGCCGCGGAGCGGTACGTCGACCGCTTCTCCATCCGGGCGCCGAGCCTGGAGACCCGGCTGGAGTTCCTCTCCGGCGGGAACCAGCAGAAGGTGTCGCTCGCGAAGAGCATCGACAGCGAGCCGCGCATCCTGATCGTCGACGAGCCCACCCGTGGCGTCGACGTGAGCGCCAAGCAGGACATCTACCGCTTCGTCCACGAGCTGGCGGACAAGGGCATCTCCTGCATCTTCATCTCCAGCGAGCTCGAGGAGATCATCGGCATGTGCTCGCGGGTCCTGGTCATGAAGGGCGGGCGGGTCGCCGGCCAGGTCGAGGGCGAGCGCGTCAGCGAGGAGGAGATCATGTACTTCGCCACCGGCGTGAAGGGGATCGTCTGACATGGCGGCCCCCTCGGCCATGACCTTTCCCGCCCTCTCCCGCCTCAGGGCCTACAACACCGCGCCGCTGATCGCGCTGGCCGCGCTGTTCGTCATCTCGGCCTTCGCGAGCCCGTACTTCCTGCAGGCCCAGAACCTCCTCAACATCCTCCGGCAGGTGTCCTACTCGGGCATCATCGCCCTCGGCATGACCTTCGTCATCATCTCGGGCGGCATCGACCTGTCGGTCGGCTCGATGATGGCCCTGGTCGGCGCCCTGGCGGTGCTCACCCTGAACGGGACCGGGGGAACGACCTGGTCGATCGCGCTCGCCGTCGGCGTGGCCGTCGCCCTCGGCTCCGCCCTCGGCTTCGCCAACGGCATCGCGGTCACCAAGGGGCGGATCGCTCCGTTCATCGTCACGCTCGGCACCATGGCCATCTTCCGGTCGCTGACGCTCTACGTCGGAGACGCGGGCGAGTTCCGGTCCGTCAGCTCGCTCTACGGCGACCTGGGCATGAGCACCGTCCTCGCCGTCCCCACGCCCGTGTGGATCTGGTTCCTGCTCGCGTTTCTCCTCGACGTCCTCCTGAACCGCACCCGCTACGGGCGCTACGTGTGCGCGGTGGGCTCCAACGAGAAGGTCTCACAGTACTCGGCCATCAACGTGGACCGGGTGCGCCTGTGGACCTACGTGATCGCGGGGCTGATGGTGGGCGTGAGCTCCATCCTGCTCTCCGCCCGCCTCAACTCCTTGAGCTCGACCAACTTCGGAAAGGACTTCGAGCTGGACTCCATCGCGGCCGTCATCATCGGCGGGACCCCGATGACGGGCGGCCGCGGGTCGATCTGGGGAACGATCGTGGGGGCGATCATCCTCGGCATCATCAACAACATGCTCAACATGCTCGGCGTCTCCCCGTATCTACAGGGGACCGTCAAGGGGCTGGTCATCATCGCCGCCGTGCTCGTCCAGAGGAAGTTGTGATGGGAGGGTGCAACATCCCGCAGCGGCCGCCGGCCGGACGCGGGCGTCTATGGCAGTTTCCCTTTGAAGGAGGAGCCTCATGAAGAAGGCATTGCTCGTCGCGCTGGCAGCGCTCCTGCTGGTTCCCTTCGATGCGTACGCCCAGAAGGTCAAGATCGGCGTCTCGATTCCGACCGCCGACCACGGCTGGACGGGCGGCGTCAACTGGTGGTCGCAGAAGGCCATCAAGGACTGGCAGGCCAAGGACAAGGACGTGCAGTTCTTCCTCGTCACCGCCGACAACCCGCAGAAGCAGGTCAACGACGTCGAGGACTTGATGACCAAGGGCATCAACGCGCTCGTCATCCTGGCCCATGACTCGGCGACCCTCACCCCGGTCGTCAAGAAGGCGTACGAGAAGGGCATCTACGTCGTGTCGGTCGACCGCGGGCTCACCGAGCCCGTCCAGAACGTCTACATCGCCGGCGACAACCCCGGCCTCGGCTCCGTCTCCGCCGAGTGGCTCGGCAAGGCGCTGGGCGGCAAGGGCGACATCGTCATGCTGGAGGGGATCCCGACGGTCATCAACACCGAGCGCGTCGAGGCCTTCAGGGCGGTGATGGCGAAGCAGTTCCCCGGCATCAAGATCCTCGACTCGCAGCCCGCCTACTGGGACACGCAGAAGGGGCTGCAGATCATGGAGAACTACCTGCAGAAGTACAAGAAGCTCGACGCGGTCTGGGCCCAGGACGACGACGTGCTCATCGGCGTCCTCCAGGCGTACAAGGAGTCCAAGCGCAACGACATCAAGCTCTTCCTCGGCGGCGCCGGCAGCAAGATCATGATCAAGAAGGTCATGGACGGCGACCCGCTGGTGAAGGCGGACGTCACCTATCCCCCCTCCATGGTCGCCACCGGCATCAGCCTGGCGGTCAAGGGCATCAAGAACCAGGCCCTCGACGGCTTCTACCAGAAGAAGATTCCCTCCAAGATCATCCTGGCCTCCGAGCTCATCACCAAGGAGAACGCCAGGGGCTACTACGAGCCGGACTCGATCTTCTAGGCAGCCCGTCGCGGCCGTCGTGCGGCCGCCCCGATGGTCGGGGCGGCCGCATCGACGCCGAACCCTAGCCGAATCGGTTCACCAGGTTCTCGAGCCATTCCTGCCGGCCCGAGACCGGCCGCACGTCCGCGTCCCTCCCGAGCACCCTCTGCGACAGCGCCTCGAGGCCGAGGTGGCCCTGGAGGATCTCCTGGCCGAACGGCTCGCGCCAGCCCGCGTAGCGGCTCTCCAGGGCGCTCGCGAGCCGCCCGTCCTGGATCATGCGCTCCGCGGCCAGGAGCGCCCGGGCGCAGACGTCCATGCCTCCGACGTGGGCGTGGAACAGGTCGACGGGGTCGATCGACTGGCGGCGCAGCTTCGCGTCGAAGTTCAGCCCGCCGGTGGTGAAGCCTCCGGCCTTCAGGATGGCGTACAGCCCCAGCGTCACCTCGGGCACGTTGTTCGGGAACTGGTCGGTGTCCCAGCCCAGGAGCAGGTCGCCCCGGTTCGCGTCGACGCTGCCGAAGATCCCGAACGCCAGCGCCATGGCGATCTCGTGCTCGAAGCTGTGGCCGGCCAGCGTGGAGTGATTGACCTCGACGTTGGCCTTCACCTCCTTCTCGAGCCCGAACCGCTGGAGGAAGGCGTACAGGGTGGCGGTGTCGAAGTCGTACTGGTGCTTGGAGGGCTCGCACGGCTTGGGCTCGACCAGGATCGTGCCCTTGAACCCGGTCCGGTGCTTGTAGTCGACGACCAGGGAGAGGAACCGGCCCAGCTGCTCCAGCTCGCGCTTGACGTCGGTGTTGAGGAGGGTCTCGTACCCCTCCCGGCCGCCCCAGAGGACGTAGTTCTGCCCCCCGAGCTCGCGGGTGGCGTCCATGGCCGCCTTGACCTGCGCGGCCGCCATGGCGAAGACCTCCGGGTCCGGATTGGTTGCGGCTCCCGCCATGTAGCGCGGGTGGCTGAACAGGTTGGCGGTCCCCCAGAGCAGGCGTACCCCGGTCCGCTCCTGGTGCCGGGCCAGCGCCTCCACCATCACCTGGAGCCGGTCGCGGGACTCGCGCGGCGTCGATCCCTCGGGGGCGACGTCGCGGTCGTGGAAGGTGTAGAACCGGACGCCCAGCCTCTCGAAGAAGTCGAACGCCGACTCGGCCTTCAGGCGCGCGGCCTCCATGGGGTCCGAGGTCCGCATCCAGGGGCGGTCGAAGGTGGCGGAGCCGAAGGGATCGGAGCCGGTCGAGCCGAAGGAGTGCCACCAGCACACGGCAAACCGGAGCTGGTCCTCCATGCGCTTGCCGAGGACCTGGCGGTCCCTGTCGTAATACCGGAACGCCAGCGGGCTCGTGCTCTCCGGTCCCTCGTAGCGAATGGGCGCGGTCTCGGCGAAGATGCTCGGCATGACGTCCTCCTCTCGAACCCGGCCCGATCGGCGCTCGCGCTGTCCGGCCTGCCTGCGCCGGCAGCTTGCCGGGGATGGCCGCCTCCGGCAAGTCGCCTCGGCGAGAGCACCCCACCGGGACGCGCCTGCCCGCATCGTTGCGTAGTCATCAACATCTTGCCGAATCGCCCGCAGATTATCGCACCTATTGGATAAGGCGCAACACTTAGTTGACTGCGAAACAACTTCATGGTTGACTTGTTGCGTCAGCAGCAACCTCGCGAGGGCCTGGGGGAGCCGCGGAGCGGCGGAAGCATGAATACGGTGAAGTCACTCATGAAAGGGCTCCAGGCACTGGACCTCGTGCGCTCGAGCGTCGAGCCGGTCCGGACCATCGACATCGCCGAGCGGCTGGAGATCGACAAGGGAGCGGCCTCGCGGACGCTCCAGACCCTCGTCCAGGCGGGCTACGCGAACAAGACCCAGGATCGACGCTACGTGCCGGGAGAGAAGCTGCGGCCGGAGCCGCCGCCGCCCCAGCTCGTGGGCGTGGTGCGTCTCAGGGAGCGAGCCCATGCCCTGCTGCGGGAGCTCGCGGACTTCGCGGGCGAATGCGCGCACCTGGCCATCCTCGCCGGTGACAGGGTCCTCTACCTGGACAAGATCGAGTCACCCCAGAGCCTGCGAGTCGATCAGCCGATCGGTACCCTGGCGCCGCTGCACTGCACCGCCCTGGGCAAGGTGTTCCTGGCGTTCGCCGGGGCGCCGCTCCCGCCGCGGCTCGAGCCCTACACGCCGCGAACGATCACCGACCCGCAGCTGCTCGCGGCGCACGTTCGCAGCATCGCGCAGCAAGGCTACTCCGTGGACGACGAGGAGTTCGCCTTGGGCGTGCGCTGCGTGGCCGCGCCCCTGCGAGACGAGCTGGGGCGGGTCGTCGGGGCGATCGGCATCTCGGGCCCCACCGCCAGGGTCTCCCTGGAGCGCCTTTCCGAGCTGGGAGCTCGGGTACGCCAGGTCGCCGACGGCTACGGCCGGGAAGAAGAGGAGAGCTAGGCCTCGCAGGGCGGCCCCGGAACCGGGAGGAAGAGACGCATGGACAAGGTCAGGGTCGGGTTCATCGGCGCGGGCCGGATCTCGGACCTGCACGCCATCGAGTACCTGAGGACCCCGCGCGCCGAGATCAGCGGCACCCGCGGCGTGGTCTGGGTGACCCGGGGACACGGAAGGCTGTTCGATCAGCCTCCGGTGGTGCTGTACTCGGACAACGAGGTGCGCGCGTTCTCGGGGATGGAGGCGGGCTGGGAGGCGAGCTTCGTGGCTTCCACCCGGCATCACATCGACGCCCTCCTGGACGGCGGCGCGCCGTTCCTGTCGGGCCGCCAGGGGGCGGACATCCTGCGCTACGCGCTCGCCGCGCAGGAATCCGCGCGGACCGGCAGGCCGGTGAAGATCACGAGCGCCTGAGGCCCGGTATGGACGCCGTCGAGACGAATGGACTGGCCTCGAGCGCCGTGGCGGCGCGCGCCGCGCTGGTGGCGCGGCACGGCAACGTCGACGCGCTCCTGGCCTCCGGCGAATGGCCGCTCCAGGTCAGGACCAGCCTCGCCGAGGGGCTGGTGCTGGGGTTGCTGAAGCAGGGGGTGAGGAAGTACCTGGCGATCTTCGGGCACGGGTCGACCGCGATCGCGGAGGTCCTGCGCGTCTACGAGGACGCCGGCGTCGTCCGGACGTGGAACTTCCGGAACGAGGTCGAGATGGCCCACGCAGCGACCGCGCTCGCCTGGCAGTACGGCGAGGTGCCGGCGGCCGTCACCTCGATCGGTCCGGGGGCGCTGCAGGCCCTGGCCGGGTCGCTCGCGGCAGCCAGCAACGGCGTCGGCGTGTACCACGTCTACGGCGACCAGACCACGCACGGCGAGGGATACAACATGCAGCAGATCCCGCGCGTGCAGCAGGGGGCCTACGGCCAGCTCACGTCCGCCATGGGCCGCAGCTACGTGATGCACACGCCGGAAGCGCTGCGCGAGGCCCTGCGGCAGGGGGCCGTCACCGTCTTCCACCCGACCCGGGCCGCTCCGTTCTACCTGCTGGCGCCCATCAACACCCAGCCCTCCCCGCTGCTGCTCAACCTGGCCGCCCTGCCGGCGCGCCCTCGCCCGACGCCGACCGTCATGGCGGACGGGTCGGCGTTTGCCGAGGCGGCGGCGCTGATCCGCTCCCACGATCGCATCGTCATCAAGGCCGGGGGAGGCGCGCGGCGACACGCGGGGCCCGTGCGCGAGCTGGCCGAGGCCATCGGCGCCGCGGTGGTGCTGTCTCCGGGATCCACGGGCGTGCTGCCCGACGCCCATCCCCAGAACATGCACGTGGGCGGGTCCAAGGGCTCGATCAGCGGGAACCACGCGATGGCGTCCGCCGACCTCCTCGTCGCGATCGGGAGCCGGGCCGTCTGCCAGTCGGACTGCTCGGGGATCGGCTATCCGCGAGTCGAGGCCGTCATCAACCTGAACGACGACCCGAACGACCTGAACCACTACAACCGGACGATCCCGCTGCGCGGAGACATCGCCGCGAACCTCGGACGGCTCTTGCACGAGCTCGAGCCATTCGAGGTGGACGCCGGCAAGGGGCGCTGGCTCGCCGCGTGCCTCGAGCGGAAATCGGAGTGGCAGGCCTTCAAGGCGGCCCGGGTCAAGGCCCCGCCCCTGCACGACGAGGCCTGGGGATGCCCGGTGCTCACCCAGCCCGCGGCCATCGGCGCGGTCGCCCTGTTCGCGAACGAGATCGGCGCCGTCAAGCTCTTCGACGCCGGCGACGTCCAGGCCAACGGCTTCCAGATCGTCGAGGACGATCGGCCGGGCCAGACCTGGACGGAGTCGGGCGCGTCGTACATGGGCTTCGCGGCGAGCGCGCTGCTCGCGAGCGCTCTCGCCGACCGGCCCTCCTATCCGATCGCCTTCTCCGGCGACGGGTCCTTCATGATGAGCCCCCAGGTCCTCGTCGACGCCGTCGAGCATGGGCTGCGTGGCATGCTGGTCGTGTTCGACAACCGCCGCATGGCCGCCATCAGCGGACTGCAACGCGCCCAGTACGGCAGGGAGTTCCGCACGAGCGACGCCGTCGCCGTCGACTACGTCGCCATGGCGAACGCCGTTCGCGGCGTGCTGGGCGTATGGGGCGGAACCTCTCGCGAATCGCTGCGAGCGGCGCTGGCGCGCGCCCGTGCCCACCCGGGCCTGTCGCTGGTGCACGTCCCGGTCTACTCGGGCGACGCGCCCGAGGGCGGCATGGGGGCGTGGGGATCATGGAACGTGGGCAGCTGGTGCGAGGCGGTCCAGGCCCAGTATCACCTTCAGACCCTCTAGGAGCGCTCGCCATGTACTCGGGACTCGGCCTGATGCTGAACGGCGCCTGGCGTCGCGCCTCCGACGGCAAGACGCTGCCGGTCGTCAGCCCGGTGACCGAGGAGCCCGTCGGCGCCATCCCGGCGGCGACCCTCGCCGACGTGGAGGAAGCCCTGGCGAGCAGCGCCGCCGCCTTCGTCCGGTGGCGCGCCGTCCCGGCATGGGAGCGCGGCGCCGTCCTGCAGCGCATCGCGCAGGGCATGATGGCCCGCAAGGCCCGGTTCGCGGAGATGGTGAGCCGCGAGACCGGGAAGCCGCTGCGGGAGTCGGAATCGGAGACCGTGGCCGCCGCGGAGCAGTTCGCGTGGTACGCGGAGGAGGCCAAGCGCGTCTACGGGATGACGATTCCCTCGCGGAGCCGCGACGTGCGCATGTCGGTGAGCTTCGAGCCGGTGGGGGTCTGCGTCGCCCTGACCGCCTGGAACTTCCCCGTCCTCCTCCCCGCGCGCAAGGTGGCGGCGGCGCTGGCGGCCGGATGCAGCACCATCCTCAAGCCGTCGCCGGACACGTCGGGCGCCGCCATGCTGATGGCCGAGGCCGCGCTGGAGGCGGGGCTGCCCGCAGGGACCTTCAACGTCCTCACCGGAGACCCCGCCAGGATCGCGGAGGCGCTCATCGCCTCGCCGATCGTGCGCAAGGTGTCGCTCACCGGATCGGTCCGCGTGGGCCGCGAGATCCTGCGGCAGTGCGCGGCGAAGATCACGCGGGCCTCGATGGAGCTGGGCGGACACGCGCCGGTGATCGTCCACTCCGACGCCGACCCCGTCGAGGCGGCGCGCACGGTCGCGGCGGCCAAGTTCCGGAACGCCGGGCAGGTGTGCATCTCGCCCAGCCGCTTCCTCGTGGCCGAGGGCATCCGCCACGAGTTCGAGGGCGCCTTCGCCGACCAGGCGAGGGGCCTGCGGCTCGGGGACGGGCTCGACCCCGCGACGCAGGTGGGGCCGATGGTCAACCGGCGCGGCAGGGAGCGCGCCATCCGGCTGGTGCGCGACGCTGTCGCCCGCGGCGCGACCCTGCTCGCCGGAGGGAGCGTGCCCGGCGGCTTTCCCAGGGGCTGGTTCTTCGAGCCCACCGTGCTCGGGAGCACCCCGGCCGACGCGGCCGTCATGCTCGAGGAGCCGTTCGCGCCGATCGCCCCGATCGCCGGGTTCAAGGACGCCGCGGACGCGGTCGCGATGGCCAACGCCCTCCCCTACGGCCTCGCCGGCTACGTCTTCACCCGGGACTCCGCGCTGGCGGCGTGGACCGCGGAGAGCCTCGAGGTCGGGATGGTGGGCATCAACGACCTCTTGCTGGCGACTGCCGAGGCACCCTTCGGCGGCGTCAAGGAAAGCGGATTCGGGCGCGAGGGCGGGGCCCTGGGCATCCACGACTACCTCAGCCCCAAGTACGTCAAGCACCGGCTCCTGGGCCTGCCATGAAGGACGAGAAGCGAGGACTCGCCAGGGGGCTGACGCAGTACGGCGACCCCGAGTTCGCCCTCTATCTCCGCCGCTCCTTCGCGAGGTCCATGGGGTACGGCGACGAGATGCTGGGCCGCCCCATCGTCGCCATCAACTCGACCCCGAGCGGCTTCAACAATTGCCACCGTCACTTCCCCGAGCTCGCGGAGGCCGTGAAGCGCGGCGTGCTGGCGGCCGGGGGGCTGCCCCTCGAGTTCCCGACCATCTCGCTCGGCGAGGTCTTCCTCGCGCCGACGAGCCTCAAGTTCCGCAATCTCATGTCGATGGACGTCGAGGAGATGCTGCGGTCCCAGCCGATCGACGCGGCGGTGCTGATGGGGGGCTGCGACAAGACCGTGCCCGCGCAGCTCATGGGCGCGGCCTCCGCCGACGTCCCCTGCGTCCAGCTCGTGGCCGGCCCGATGATGACCGGGCGCCATCGGGGCGAGCGGCTGGGAGCGTGCACCGACTGCCGCCGCTTCTGGGCGCGCTATCGATCGGGGCAGATCGACTCGGCGGAGATCGGCGAGATCGAGGGCAATCTCGCGACGACGGCCGGGACGTGCGCGGTGATGGGCACGGCGAGCACGATGGCCTGCATCGCCGAGGCCCTGGGCATGGCCCTGCCGGGCTCCGCGGCGATTCCCGCCGTCCATGCCGACCGGCTGCGCTGCGCCGAGGCCACGGGGCGGGCGGCGGTGGCGCTGATCGGGACCGACCGCCGTCCATCTCGCATCATCGACGCGCGCTCCGTGGAGAACGCGTTGCGGGTGCTGCTCGCCATCTCGGGCTCGACCAACGCGGTCATCCACCTGACCGCCATCGCGGGCCGGCTCGGAATCCCCGTGCCGCTGGAGCAGCTCAACCGGCTCACCGCCGAGACCCCGGTCCTCGTCGATCTCAAGCCCGTCGGCAGCCACTACATGGAGGACTTCCACGCCGCGGGCGGCCTGCCCGCGGTGCTGCGCGAGCTGCGCCCGCTCCTCCACCTGGACTGCCTGACCGTGAGCGGGGAAACGCTCGGCGAGCTGCTCGACCGCCCGGCGCGCCCGGCGCGGGATCCAGCGGTCATCGCCGCGCGGGAATCGCCCATCGACGAGGAGGGGGGGCTCGTGGCGCTGTTCGGATCGCTCGCACCCGGCGGCGCGCTGCTCAAGCGCGCCGCGGCCGACCCTGCGCTGTTCGAGCACGAGGGTCGCGCCGTGGCGTTCGACTCCCTCGAGGACCTGGCAGCCCGGATCGACGCGCCGGATCTCGACGTCGCGCCCGAGGACATCCTGGTGCTCCGCAACGCCGGGCCGAGCAGCCCCGCAGCCATGCCCGAGGCCGGGTACCTGCCCATCCCGCGCAAGCTCGCCGCGGGGGGCGTCAAGGACATGATCCGCATCTCCGACGCGCGCATGAGCGGCACGGCCTTCGGCACGGTCATCCTGCACGTGGCGCCGGAGGCGGCGAAGGGCGGACCGCTCGCCCTCGTCCGGTCCGGCGATCGGATCCGCCTGTCGGTCGCGAAGAGGCGCGTCGACCTCCTGGTGGACGAGGCGACCCTGTCGGCCCGGCGGAAGGCGCTGCCCAGCCCCGCCCCGATCCCGCGCCGCGGCTACGACTGGCTGTATCACTCCCACGTCCTGCCGGCGACGCGAGGTTGCGATTTCGACTTCCTCTTGCCGGAGCTCGATCCCGTCCGCCGCGACCCGCGACCCTAGGTCGATCCCCCGGTGGCGCGCCTTCCCCGGGCTACCGCCGTTGCCGGCCCCCGCCACGGCGACCTCGAGATCGCCGAGGGCGGGGCGAGCCGGGGCGCTCGAGTAGTGCTACCGTGTGCCCGGATCGGGGTGCCCGTGCCATCGGGGCCCGTCGGACACCTCGGGAGGAGCGGCCATGAGGGCAGGCCTCGTTGGCTTCGCGCAGTCGGGCAAGACCACGCTCTTCAACGCGCTCACTGGATTGCACAAGGGCGGTCCCGTCGCCCGCCCGCAGGTGAACCTCGGCGCCATCAAGGTTCCCGACCCGCGCGTCGACGCGCTCGCGGCCATCTTCAAGCCGAGGAAGACGACCTACGCCGAGATGCGCTTCGTCGACGTGCCCGGTCCCGCCGGCAAGGGCTCGGGCCTCGACGCCGACGCGCTGCGCGCGCTCGCCGAGGTGGACGCCTTCTGCCTCGTGGTGCGCGGCTTTCCCGGGATGGACGGCACGCCGGCCGATCCGGAGCGCGAGCTCGTGGACTTCGACGCGGAGCTGATGCTGCACGACCTCGCCATCGTCGAGAAGCGGCTCGACCGGCTGCGCAAGGAGCACCACCGGGGAACGGGCGAGTACCACGAGCTGGAGCGCCTCCACGCGCAGCTCGACGCGGGCAAGCCCCTGCGCGCCATGAGCTGGAGCGAGGCCGAGGCGAAGGAGCTGATCCACTTCGCCTTCCTCTCGCGCCAGCCGCTCCTGGTCGCGGTCAACGTCCCCGAGGAGGCCGCGGCCGCGCCCCCGCCGCCCGCGGTCGAGGCGGCCGCGCGCGCGCGGGGCGCCGAGGTGCTCTCCCTCTGCGCCGCGGTGGAGGCGGAGATCGCCGAGCTGGACCCGGCCGAGCAGCCCGAGTTCCTCCGGTCGCTCGGCCTCTCCGAGCCGGCGCGGGCCCGCTTCATCCGGGCCGCTTACCACCTGCTCGACCTCATCTCCTTCCTCACCGTCGGCGAGGACGAGGTGCGCGCCTGGCCCACCCGCCGCGGCGACCGGGCGCCGCGCGCCGCCGGCCGCATCCACTCGGACCTCGAGCGCGGCTTCATCCGCGCCGAGGTCGTGCACTACGACGACTTCATCGCGCTCGGCAGCGAGTCCAGGGCGCGCCAGGAGGGGAAGCTGCGCCTGGAGGGGAAGGAGTACGTGGTGAAGGACGGCGACATCCTCAACATCCGCTTCGCGGTCTGACCGGGTCAGCGCCCCTTGCCCCGGAGCTGCGCCTCCTTGGCCCGGAGGTCCGGCTGGTACTGGGTGGTGTCGAACACGACGAAGCCCACGAGCAGCACGGCGAAGAGCGCCGAGATCACCAGCACCACGAGCTGGAAGCGGTTCTCCCAGGCGAGGTGCATGAAGACGAGCGCCACCACCGACGCCTTGAGGCAGGCGATCGCGAGCGCCACGACCACGTTCGCCTGCCCGAGGTCCAGGCGCGAGGCCACGACCGTGAGCGCCGTCAACGCGAACAGCGCCACGGCGGCGCCGAGGAGCACGGACGGCGGGAGCACGTGTGGGATGGCGGCGCCGTGGCGGGGCGCGGGAGCGGAGGCGGTGTCGTCGGTCACGGGCGCTCCCTTCACATCAGGTAGAAGAGCGGGAAGAGGAAGATCCAGATCATGTCGACGAGGTGCCAGTAGAGGGCCACCGTGTCCACCGGGCCGTAGTAGCCGGGGCCGAAGTCGCCGCGGTGCGCCCGCCCGAGCAGCCAGAGGTAGAGCCCCATCCCGACCAGCACGTGGAGGCCGTGCAGGCCGGTCATGAGGTAGTACACGCTGAAGAAGGTGCCGAGGTGCTCGGGAGCGGGGAGGGCGCGGACCGCGGCGGGGAGCGTGGCGAGGATCTCCTCCGAGGGATGGCAGGACGCGCCCCAGCCGACGCCGTTGTGCAGCTTGTGGGAGTACTCGACGACCTTGACCGCCATGAAGACGCCGGCGAGCGCGAAGGTCGCGAGGAGCGTCGCGTGGAGGCCGCGACGCTGCCCGAGCTGGGCGCAACGCACCGACCAGGCCGCCGAGAGGCTGCTCGAGACGAGGACGACCGTGTTGAGCGCGCCGAGCCGCCAGTCGAGGAAGTGGCGGGCGTACCGGAACAGCTCGTGGTGGTTCGCGCGGTAGACGCCGTAAGCGGTGAAGAGCCCTCCGAAGAAGAGGATCTCGCTCCCGAGGAAGAGCCAGATCCCGAGCTTGCCGGTGGCGGCCTGCGCCCCCATGCTGTCGAACTGGATGGCGAGGAAGCGCGGACGGTCCTCCGCTGGCATCGTGGCCCCGGCGCGATCGGTACCGGGCGCCGTCATCCGCGTCCCTCCCCGGCCGCGCGGACCCAGCCGGCGTCCTCGGAGACGAGCCGAAGCCCGGTGAAGTCGTAGGGCTTGTTCCCGCGGGGGGTCTCGGCGAAGTTGTCGTGCGCCGGCGGCGACGGCGTCGTCCACTCCAGCGAGGCGGCGCCCCACGGGTTCGCCGGCGCCCGCTGCCCCCGGAAGAGCGAGACGACGAGGCCCGCGAGCGCGACGACGAGGCCGAGCGCGAGCACGAAGGCGCCCACGGTGGAGAGCCGGTTGTTCGCCTGGAACGCCGGGGCGTAGGTCGCGTACCGGCGCGGCATCCCCGCCACCCCGGCGAGGAACTGGGGGACGAAGGTGAGGTGGAAGCCGAGGAAGACCAGGACGGCCGAGACCCGCCCGGAGGTCTCGCCGTACATGCGCCCGGTCATCTTCGGCCACCAGTAGTGCAGGCCGGCCAGGAAGGCGGTGAGCTCCGCCCCCACCATGACGAAGTGGAAGTGGGCCACGACGAAGTAGGTGTCGTGCAGCGCGACGTCGGTGGCCAGCGCGCCGAGGAAGAGGCCGGTGAGGCCGCCGACTCCGAAGATAGCGAAGAAGGCGAGGACGTAGATCATCGGCGTCTTGAGGTCGATGGCGCCCTTGTAGAGGGTGGCGAGCCAGTTGAAGGTCTTGATGGCCGACGGGACCGCGACCAGGAAGGTGAGGAAGCTGAAGACGAGGCTCGCCCAGCGCGACTGCCCGCTCACGAACATGTGGTGGCCCCAGACGAAGAAGCCGATGACGGCGATGGCGATGGAGCTCATGGCGATGAAGCGGTAGCCGAAGATGGGCTTGCGGCTGAAGACCGACACCACCTCGCTCACGATCCCCATCGCCGGCAGGATCATGATGTAGACCGCGGGGTGCGAGTAGAACCAGAAGAAGTGCTGGAACAGGACCGGGTCCCCGCCGTACTCGGGCATGAAGATGCCGAGGTGGAAGAGCCGCTCCAGGAAGCCCATGGCCGCGGTGATGCCGAGCACGGGCGTGGCGATGATCTGGATGATGCCGGTGGCGTAGAGCGCCCAGAGGAAGAGCGGGAGGTCGAACCAGCCCATTCCCCTCGGCCGCATGGTGTGGATGGTGGCGATGAAGTTGAGGCCGGTGAGGATGGAGCTGAAGCCCACCACGAACAGCGCCGACAGCGCGAGCAGGATGCCGAGCCCGCGCGACTCCTCCAGGCTGTAGGGCGGGTAGAGGGTCCAGCCGGAATCGATCCCGCCGGACACCAGCGTCGCGACGAAGAGGGCCGCGCCGGTCATGTACAGCCACCAGCTGATGAGGTTCACCCGCGGGAAGGCGAGGTCCTTCGCGCCGAGCTGCAGCGGCAGGACGAAGTTGCCCAGCGCGGCGGGGATGCCCGGGATGACGAAGAGGAAGACCATCACCGCGCCGTGCAGCGTGAAGAGCTTGTTGTAGACGTCGTTCGAGACGAGCCCGCCCGCCGGCCGCCACAGGTTGAGGCGCAGGACGAGCGCGAAGACCCCGCCGAGGAGCAGCGCGCCGGTGATGGCGGCGAGGTACATGATACCGATACGCTTGTGGTCGAGCGTCAGGAGCCAGGAGCGCAGACCGTGCCCGTGCTCGAGGTAGCTCTCGCCGGCGGCAAGGGCCGGAGCGGTTCCCGCGATGGTCGTCATGGTCCGTCCCTCAGGGTCTGGAGCCAGGCGGCGACGCCCTGCATCTCCCGCTCGTCGAGCGGGACGGGCGGCATCACGTTGGCGAAGCCGGCCACGACCTTGGCCCCCGGCTTCAGGATCGACTCGCGCACGTACTCCTCGTCCACGCGCACCGAGGTGCCGTCCGCGAGCTTCTCCTCCTTGCCCCACAGGTTCTTGAAGGTGGGCCCGACCCGCGGCGTGCCATCCAGGCTGTGGCAGGCGATGCACCCCTTGGCCGCGTAGATCGCCCTGCCGACGTCGGCGAGCGTCGCGGCCGCCTGGGTCCCCTCCCGCGCCCAGGCGTCGAAAGAGGCCTGATCGGGGTGGACCACCGCCTGCGCGGTCATGCGCGAGTGGTCGGTCCCGCAGAACTCGGCGCAGGTGATGGTGAAGCGGCCCGGGAGGATGGGCTTGAAGGCGAGCCTCGTGAAGCGGCCCGGCACCGCGTCCTGCTTCAGGCGGAAGTCGGGCAGGTAGAGCGAGTGGATGACGTCCGTCGAGACCATCACCAGCTCGGTGGGCCGGCCGGCCACGAGGTGGAGATCGCCCGCGCCCTTGCCGCCCGGGTGCTCGAACCACCACGACCACCGGCGCGCCGTCACCTGGATGCGCAGCGCCGGGCCGCCGGCCTCGGGCTCGCTCATCCGGAAGTAGGTCCGCGTCGAGACGGCGAAGACGACCATCACCAGCGCCAGCGGGATGGCCGACCAGACGAGCTCCAGGCGCAGGTTCTGGGACGGCGACGGCTCGGGCTCGGTGCGAGACGGCCGCTTGCGGTAGCGCGCCACGAAGAGGACGGTGAGCGCGAGGATGAGCGCGAGGAAGAAGGCGCTCAGCCAGAAGATGAAGCCGAAGATCCGGTCGACGCCCTCGGCGACGCTCGACGCTCGCTCCGGCAGGTAGCCGGCGGCGAGGACCGTCCCGAGGAGGCTATGGAGCGGCTGGCGCATCGTGGCGGGCCCTGGCGCGGCGGAGCCGGAAGTCGCGCAACGCGTGGACGCCCAGGAACGCGAGGAGGAAGAGGAGCGCCACCGTCCCGCCGGCGCGCATGATCTTGAGGGCGAGGGGCGCCGGGTCGGCGGGATCGAAGCCGATGCAGGTGAGGAGGAAGCCTCCGAGGCCCGCCTGCTCGGCCGCGGAGGCCACCCGTCCGGCCTCGGCGCGGTCGAGGGCGGCCCGCAGCGCGGCGGCGGGGTAGGAGATGCCGTGGAGGTAGCCGCTCACCCGCCCGTCGCCGGTGAGCACGACGAGCGTCGCCTGGTGCGCGAACTCCCCGGTCTTCGCGTCGTAGCGGTACTTGAACCCGGCCGCCGCGGCGAGCGCGTCGATCGCGGGCTTGCCCCCGGCGAGGAAGTGCCAGGCCCGCGCCACGCCCGCGCCGCCCCCGGCCTCGCGGACGAAGGACTCCTTGTAGCGTGTGAGCTGCGGGAGCTTCTCCTCCGGGTCGATGCTCACCGTCGCGACCGAGAAGCGCCCGCCGTCCCAGCCCATCTCCCGCAGCGCCCGGGCGAGCCCGCCGAGCTGGAGGCCGCAGAGCCGCGGGCAGCTCGTGTAGTTGAAGGACAGCAGGATCGGGCGCCCGGCGAGCGCGCCGAGCGCGAACGGGCGCCCGTCGTCCCCGGTGAAGGCCGCGTCCCGGGGAACGGAGGCGCCGAGCCGCTCCTCGACGCCCACCTCGGCCACCTCGCGCCGGAGCTGGGCGGCGGTCTCCGCGCCGGCGCGCCCCGCCGCCAGGGCGGCGCAGGCGGCGAGGACCCGGATCGGGAGCCGGGCAATCGAGCGGATCGCGAGCATCGGGCGGCGCCCTGCCGGCTACTTCTTCGCGCCCTTGGCCGCCTTGCCGCCGGACTTGAGATCCAGCACGTAGTAGGCGAGGGCCCAGCGCTCCTCCTCGGGCAGGTGGGTGAAGCCGATCATCGCCGTTCCCGGGCTGCCCTTGCCGAGCGTCTCGAACACCTGCGCCACGCTCGACCCGTGCTTGAACGTCTCGGTGGCGAAGTTCCTGGGCTTCGGGTTCAGCGCCGCCGCGGCCGCGCCGTCGCCCTCCCCCTTGGCGCCGTGGCACGCCGCGCAGTTCAGCGCGAACGACGCCCGGCCCTTCTCCACCAGGTCGGGCGTCTTCTTGGGAGGCTCGCCCGCGCGGGCGGCGGGGGCGAGCAGCACCGCCACGGCGGCGGCCAGCGAAACCAGGATCCTCTCGTGCATGTCCTCACTCCTCCTTGGATGTGTCCACGGGACGCTCGTTTGAAACGGGACGGGCGGCGACGGCGGCGCAGAGCCGCTCGGCCAGCCCCGCGAAGATGGCCTTCTGGCCGGCGCTCCCCACCGCGGCCACGGGCGTCCCCTCGTCCGAGGCCTCGCGGATGGCGGGATCGAGCGGGATCTCGCCGAGGAACGGGACGCCGTACTCGCGCGCCAGCGTCCGTCCGCCGCCCTCGCCGAACGGGCGGTGGACGGCGCCGGTGTCGGGCGCCACGAAGAAGCTCATGTTCTCGACCACGCCGGCGACCGGGACGCCGACCTCGCGCAGCATGCGCAGCGCGCGCCGCACGTCGTCCGTGGCCACGGCCTGCGGCGTCGTCACCACGACCGCGGCCGCGATCGGCAGCTCCTGGGCGACGGTGAGCTGCACGTCGCCGGTGCCCGGCGGCAGGTCGATGGCGAGGACGTCGAGGGGGCCCCAGGCGACGTCCTCGAGCAGCTGCACGAGCGCGCTCGTCGCCACCGCTGACCGCCAGACGAGGGGAGTGTCCTCCTCGGGCGTGGTGAGCCCCACGCTCATGACCTGGAGGCCGAAGTTCTCCGCCGGGACCATCCGGCCGGCGTCGTTCCAGCGCACCCGCTCGCCGGAGAGCTGGAGCATGCGCGGGACGCTCGGGCCGTGGACGTCGGCGTCGAGCAGGCCCACGGCGAGGCCGCGCTGGGCGAGCGCGCTCGCCACGTTCACCGCCACGGTGCTCTTGCCGACCCCGCCCTTGCCGCTCGTGAAGACGACGACGTGCTTCGCGTACGGCGCGCGGTTGCGCGGCAGGGCCGTGTGGCCCCACGAGAGGCCGGGCCTGGCCCCGATGCGAACGAGTCGCTCGGATCCGGCCACGGAGGTCATAGACACCCCTTGAAGGCGCCCGCCTTGGGCTTCTTCGTGATGGAGAACTCGGCGACGTCCACGGTGGCGATGCCGGTCGCCGGCTCCACCTTGACCGTCTTGCCGGTGAAGTCGATGGACCCGCCGCCGAACGCGCTCTCCAGCTGGTAGCGGGCCAGCTTCCTCGAGGAGATGCGGTAGATGCGCCGCTCCGCGACGTCGTAGACCACGAGCTCCTTGCGGCCCTCGGCGGGCGGGCACGACGTGAGCTTGCGCAGCTCCCCCTTCGCCCGCGCGTCGAGCGCGCACCTGAGGCCCGTGACCACCCCGGAGGTCACCTCGACCTCCTCGGCGGGGGCCGCCGCCCGCGCCGACCCCGCAATGGCGATGACCAGCACGGCGAGAGCGCTCTTCATGGCTTCCTCCCGGCTCCGGGCGGCTCGGCGCCCAGGGTCATGAGATAAGAGACGATGGCCGCCACGTCCGGCCCTGGCAAGGAGCCGAAGGCCGGCATCTTGGAGACCTTCTTCCCGCTCGCGTCGCGCCGGTACCACGCGAAGGTCTCGTCGCTCGGGAACGTGCCGGTGGCGCCGGCATCGCGGGATCGATCCTGGTGCTGGTACCGGTTGGGGCTCGGCACGATGACCGCGCTCGGGGCGACGATCGACTCGCGCAGGTAGCCGGGCGTCGCGATGGCGCCGATGCCGGTGAGGTCGGGGGCCATCCCCGGCGGCGCGATGCGCTTGTCGCCGACGTCGTGGCAGGCCGCGCAGATGGTCTCGACGAGCAGCTTGCCGCGCGCGAGGTCACCCCCTTCGCCGGGCGCCATCTCGCGCGACATCTCGGCGGCGTAGGCGGCGTCGAGCGGGAAGCGGGGCAGGCGCAGGAGCTTCCACGAGGAGAGCGCCTTGTTGCCACCGCGCTCGCGCCGGGCGCCGTCCCACACCGCGATGGCGAAGGGGACGAGCCCCTGGCGCAGGTCGCTCGCGGCGGCGGCGAGGGGCCGGACGAAGACGGCCCGCCACGTCCGGCGCCCGCTGTCGCGGCGCAGGGCCATCCGGGTGCCGCCCAGGTCGGCGCGCGTGAGCGAGCCGAAGCCCGCGGCGACGGCCCCGCGTCCCACCGTCCCCTCGGCGGCGGCCCGCTGGAAGTACACCGCGACCGGCATCTCGTCGTCGCCCATGCCCACGTAGGGCAGGCGCAGGCCGGGCCCGAAGCGCAGCGGCAGCTCCAGCGCCGCGCCGTCGCCGAAGACGTCGGTGGCGTCGGGGAGGGAACGGTCCTCGGCGGCGTCGCTCCAGTCGAGCACCACGGCGAGGTCCCGGCCGTCGGTGGCGGCGCGGACCGCGACCGGGCGGGCTGGCGCCACGGCGAGCGCCGCGTTGGCCTGCCGGTCGTGAAGGCGGATGGCGCGCTGGGGCGCCGCCATCACCGTGCTCGCCTGCAACCCGTCCCAGAGCGGCGCGTCGGGATCGGACGGGAGCGGGCCGGGCACGTCCTTCGCCTCGATGGTCTCGGCGGCGAGGAGGTCCTCGCCCGCTCGCGCGGCGGGCGCGAGAAGCAGGGCGGCGAGCAAAACGGCGGGAGCGCGCATGGTCATCTCGCCGGTGGCGCCTCGACCGCCTTGTGCCCCCTCTTGCCCAGCTGAACGAGCCCGGGGGAGGTCGGCGCGCCGAGCCGGAACATGTCGGCGTGCTTGTAGGCGATGAGCAGGTCGAGCAGCTCGGAGGGCTTGCCGGCGCGGCGCCGCGCCATCTCCGCCCCCAGCGTGGCGAGCGCCTTGCGCACGCCGGGCCCGAAGAGCGACTCGAGGTAGGCGATGGGGATGCGCTCGCTGCCGGGGATGGGCATCCCGTGCGCGTCGTACTTCGGCGGGCCGGAGAGCGGCGGAACGTAGTAGACGTTGGGCTGCGTGCCGTATTCCGGGTGGAGGGGCAGCGCCACCTGGTACTTCGTGACGAGCTTGTGGACCTGGCCGTCCCGGTCGTCGAGGTAGCCGACGAAGCGGAGGCGCCCCACGCACTGCTGCGCGCAGGCCGGCGGCAGGCCCTTCTCGACGCGCGGGAAGCAAAAGATGCACTTCTCCGACCTGAAGATCTTCGGGTTGAAGTAGATCTTCTTGTAGGGGCAGCCGGCGATGCAGTAGCGCAGCCCCTCGCAGCGCTCCTGGTCCACGAGCACCACGCCGTCCTGGTCGCGCTTGAAGATGGCCCCGCGCGGGCAGGCGGCGAGGCAGCCCGGGTTGGAGCAGTGGTTGCAGATGCGCGGCAGGTAGAAGAAGTAGCTGTTGGGGAAGTCGCCGGCGCCGGCGTCCTCGTCCCAGTTCGGGCCGTTCCTCGGCGTCCCCATGGCGCGCACCTCGGCCCCGAGCGCGGCCTCGTCGAGGTTGAAGTCCCAGGGCGTCCCGTAGTCGGCGCTGCGCGACGGGACCGTGCCCTCCTGCAGCGCGCCGCGCGCGTCGAAGCCGCCGCCCATCTCCTCCCACCTGTTCGGGTAGCCGGCGCCGGGCTTGGTCTCGACGTTGTTCCAGTACATGTACTCGCGGCCGTTGCGGTTGGTCCACTGCGTCTTGCAGGCCACGGTGCACGTCTGGCATCCGATGCACTTGTTCAGGTCCATCACCATCGCGAGCTGGCGAGTCGTCATGGCGGGTCCCTAGGCCTTGGCGACGTCCACGGTGGCGTCGTAGGCGTGCTGGTTGCCGTCCCAGTTGGTTCCGAACTTGAGATGGCCCCAGCCGTCGGAGAGCTCGAGGAGGTTCAGCATGTCGCCGATGAGCGCGTTGTGCCCCTTCCTCCCCTTGAAGAGGAAGGGCTCCCAGCCGTGCTCCATCACCAGGGCGTCGGGCGGCACGCTGGCCGCCACCTTGGCCATGAGCCGCGTCTCCCCGAGGTCGTTGAAGATCCGCACCTCGTCGCCGTCGGCGATGCCCTTCCTCGCCGCGACGGCCGGGTTCAGCATGACGTAGGGGGTGCCGCGCTGGAGGCGGAGAAGGATGGGCGAGGTCTTGTAGGTGGAGTGGATCGACCAGCGCGCGTGCGGCGTCATGAGAAGGAAGGGGAAGCGGCGCGTGCGGATGGGCTCGCGCGCCGTGGGGACGTGCGCCCCTGCCGCGATCCACAGCGGGTGGTCCACGTAGAAGGTGAGCCGCCCGCTCAGGGTGTCGAAGCGCTGGTTCAGGTAGAGGTTGTTCTCGAAGGAGTTGTAGGGCCGGTCGTCGTAGAGCGGTGAGGACTTGCCCGCCTTGTCGTTCAAGGTGAGGAAGCCCCCCCGTTCCACCATGGTCCTCGGCGAGTTGGGCTTGAACTGGTCCACGTGCTCGAGTGCGTACTCGACCGCGTCCCGGTCGGTGCGGAGCTTCCCGCCCAGGGTGAACTCCTCGACGAGCTTGTCCATGGCGTGGAAGCCGGCCTGGGCGTGGGTCGCGTCGGGGACCTTGATGGCGCGCTCGGCGCCCGTCCGCTGGTGCCGCTCGAGCGCCAGCGCCTGCATCTTCTCCACGATGAGCGTCGAGATCTCCCACTCCGACTTCACCTCGCCCACGCGCGCGAGGCCCGCGGGCGGGACGGCGAGGTTGGCGAAGCGGTGGTAGCCGGGGTTGGTGCGGATGTCCCACGACTCGTACGGGGTGGTGCACGGCAGGAGCACGTCCGCCCAGGTGGCGAAGTCGCTCATGCGGAAGTCGCCGTAGGCGACGAACTTCGCCTTCTCGAGGAAGGCCTCCCGGTACCGCCCCTTGTTGCGGCGGAACCGCGCGTCGGCGAAGACGAGGAAGGTCTCGGTCTCCTTCCACCACGGCTTGCCCCGCTTCTCGCCCGCGTCGCCGGCCGACTCCTCGACGAGCGTCGCCACCTGCGTCTGGTAGTCGGCCCTCGAGGAGCCGGTGGCGCGGCGGAAGTCCTCGTCGGAGAAGGAGGCGCCGGCGTCGGCCCCTCCCCCTCCCAGCATGAACTCCGAGACGAACCCGGAGGCGAAGCGATGCGTGTAGCGGTCGTCGAAGCCGGAGAGGCCGGAGAGGCCGGTGATGTTCCACTCGTTCTCGGTGTTGAGGCCGCCGCGCGGCCCGAGCTTGCCGAGGAAGGCGGTGAGCGAGGCGATGGCGCGCTGCGACAGCATGCCGTTGAAGTGCTTGCCGATCGCGAAGCCCAGGGTGACGACGGCCACCCTCGACCCCGCGAGGTCCCGCGCCAGCCGATCCACGACCGACGGGTGCACGCCGGTCCGGGCCTGCGTCCGCTCCGGCGCGAAGGCCTCCAGCTCCCGCGCGAGGAGCGTGAAGGCCGGGGCCACCTCCACCTCGCCGTGATCCTTGAGCCGGATCCGGTACGTTCCCGACAGGGCCGGGTCGATCTTCCAGTCGATGTCCTGCAGGCGCAGCGTCTCCACCGTCGAGCCCTCGCAGCCGGGCAGGGCGGTGAACTTCCTCCGCTTGCGGTCGTAGGCGACGAAGACCTCGTGGCGCCTCTTCGGGTCGGCTGCGAACAGCTCCGCCGATCGCGCGTCGAAGCGCGGGTCGGCGAGGTCCACCTCGGCGAGCCGCACCAGCTCCTTCGTGTCCTTGCGGACGAGCAGCGGCAGGTCGGTGAACTGCTGGAGGAAGGCCTCCTCGTAGAGCCGCGCGTGGACGATGCGGTGGAGGATGGAGAGCGCGAGGTGGCCGTCGTAGCCGGGCTTCACCGGCACCCACAGGTCGGCGTGGATGGCGGTGGAGTTGAACTCCGGCGTCACGACGATGATCTTGGCGCCGTTGTACTTGCCTTCCCACAGGTAGTGGGCGTCGGGGATGCGCGAGGTGTTGGGGTTGCAGCCCCAGAACAGGGCCACGTTCGCGCCGTAGAGGAAGTCGTAGGTGCAGCCGAAATTGCCCTCGCCGTAGACGACGCTGACGCCGGGGAACATGTCGCCCACGCAGCTCGCGATGTACGGGCGGACCGCGCCGAGCAGCGTGCCGAGCCGCTTCACGGAGGCCGCGCGCGCCTCGGAGAGCATCCCGGAGCCCATGTGGACGTAGTTTCCCGCCGGCCCCTTCTCGAGCATGGTCTCGTAGAGGCGGGTCGCCACCTCGGCGATGGCCTCGTCCCACGAGATGCGCTTCCACTTGCCCTCGCCGCGGGCGCCGGCGCGCTTCATGGGATACAGGAGCCGGTCGGCCTGGTAGAGCACCTGGGAGTGCTGCACCCCCTTGTTGCAGCCGCGCGGGTTCGCGTCCGGGATGTCCCGCGCGAGCGCCGGGTAGGAGGCCGACTGGTTCTCCCGGGTGATGCGCCCGCTCGCGTCGGTCCACACCTCCCAGGCGCAGTTCCCCTGGCAGTTGACGCAGTGGTAGGCGTATCCGTGCGCCTCGCCGTCGCCGTAGCTGGAGGCGAACTCGGCGCGGTAGAGGTCCTCGGTCGCCTTCGCGGACGGCGGGGGCTTCAGCGGATCCTCCACCCGCACCGGGGCCGGGGCCGGCTCCTCGCCGCGCGCGAGCCTCGAGGCCGCCCCGGACGCGCCGAGGGCGGCGATGCCCTTCAAGACGTTGCGCCGGCTGACGGGCATGGCGCCTCCGGTCCTACAGGCAGCCGCCGCCGGCCTTCACCGACGGCGGGGCGTACTCGCCGGAGTCCTCGGGCAGGCTTGCCGCGTTCCAGGCCTCCATGCCGCCGGCGAGGCGGCGCGCCGAGGTGAAGCGGTCGAGGCAGGCCCGCTCCTCCGGCTCGCCCCCCCGCGCCGAGACGACCACCGTGGGGACCGATCGGAGGATGCGCTCTCGCGCCGCCGCCGGCGCGCGCGCCTCGTCACAGCCCGGCAGCGGGACGGCGCCCGGGACGTGCGAATCCTCGTACCCCCCGGCGAGGTCCGGCCGCACGTCCACGACCTGCCAGCCGGTCCGCGACCGCGCCAGGGTCCGGTACAGCTCCCGCGGCTCGACGGCCAGGCGGCGCTCCAGATCGCCGCGAGCGTGCCCCTCGACCACCACCAAGTGCGAGAGCGCGAGCATCGCGACGAGGTAGATCCACATCTCGACGAACGGCTTCATCGCGCCACCTCCGCCGCCCCGGCGGAGCGGGCCGCGAGCCTCTTCTCGAGCGCCGCGTTGCCGCGGCGCAGGCCCACCCACCCGGCGGCGAGCGCCAGGATGGCGAGGATCAGGAGAACCCGGACCTGTGCTTTCATGCCGTGCCCCCGTCAGTCGTAGACGCGGTCGCCGGCGAGTTGCGCCTGCGAGAGCCCGTCGCTGCGCAGCACGAAGAGCCGCGCGTTGCTCACCGCCATCGAGACCACGAAGAAGGTCCCCCCCATGGCCAGGCTCCCCAGCGAGAGCGTGGGCCAGGCGGAAATGAAGGCGCCCGTGGTGCAGCCTCCGCCGATGAGGGCGCCCAGGCACATGACCGTCGCCGCGAGGAAGTTGCGCGCCACGGCGCCCGCGTCCAGAACCTTCTTGGGCCGCGGCTCGGCCGCTGCCGCCTTGGAGGAAAGCGAGAACGCCTTGGCGAGGTACGCGCCGGGCAGCACGCCCACGATGAGCGCGGCGCGCCAGACGATGTCGGCGTCGATGCGCGGGACCAGCTCCAGTGGATGGCCCACGAGCTGGGCGAGCCAGCCCGTGAAGGCCAGGATGGCGCCGGAGAACCCCAGGTAGCCGCCCTGGGCCGTGGCCAGCACCACCAGGAGGCCCCCCACCATGCCGGAGGCCACCCAGCTCCACTCGCCGCGCACGTACTCCACGAGCCCGTGCCGCTCCCGGGCCGGCTCGAATACCTTCTCGGGGGTGAAGCGGTCGGCCCCGACGGCGATGGCCAGGAAGAGCGCCCCCCAACCGAGAGCCAGGGCGGCGTAGGGAAGGCCCAGCACGCCGTGGAGCGTGAGCGGCTTCTGGTTCACGGCGATGACGCCGGCGCTCATGAGGGGGTCCTTGAGCGCCGCGTAGACGAGCACCCCCACCAGGAGCCCCACCATGGCCGCCGGGGCGGCGAACTTCTTCTCGCCGCCGCGCCCGCCCACCTTGGCGAAGCAGGTCCCCGGGCACAGGCCCGAGACGCCCATCCCCACCCCGAAGAGGGTGCCGCCGACAAGGTGGGCCCATCCCAGGTAGGGCATGACCCGCGGCACGAGCCCGAGAGGCTCGGCGACGCCGGCCGCCGCGGCGAGGCCGTAGAGCATCGACGCCACCCCGATGGTCGTGAAGGCGAACTTCATCACCTTGGTGTCGCGCAGGGTGAGCATCCCCATGACGCGCGAGTAGCGCGTCGCGCC